>ERZ1673701.13-NODE-13-length-253336-cov-12.298451_pt1 | contig 253336 bp, 207 predicted proteins | sample MGYA00580231_ERZ1673701 | MGnify/ENA primary metagenome ERZ1673701 (study PRJEB41218, sample SAMN15661798) | gut metagenome | host: Homo sapiens | place: Canada: London | collected 2015-08-20/2019-03-30 | study: EMG produced TPA metagenomics assembly of...
TTATAGTCAACGAAAAAAAGAAGGCGCATCGGGTATTACGACACACCTTCTTTTTATTGGAGTTTAGTGTCAATTTACAACAGGTTGTAAAGATATCGTGAACGGCTCTTCTTCGGTGCCTTTCACTCCTTCATCAATGAAGGGGAAAGATTCGGAAGCCTTATAGATTCCGCTTTCCGGCATTTCCCATTCCGGTTCAGGATCGTTTTCCACCAATTCCAATTTCCAATCGGGTTCTTCAACAACCGTCGGCGTAGGATCATCGTCTTGATGGACACCTGTTGGGAAAAATCGTATCTCTCCGTTATTGCAGACTTTCACAGGCGAAAATTTCAACGGATACATCAATCGGCTGAGACTCGATTATTTGCTTGTGCTGCTGAAAGATTTCAAGCATTATACGATTGAGGCTGTCGCTATCGATTCCGGTTTTGGCAATGTGCGAACCTACCAGCGCATTTTTAGAGACAAATATGGCATGACACCCATGGAATACCGGAAAACACAAGGGTAAATGGATACTTTGTCTGATGGGTGTATTTTTCTCCGTATATTTGTATCGCACAATATTGAAGTAGTATGGAAAGAATAGAAAAACAACCCTTCATTCGGGAAGAAATGCGTATTCCGGATGTCACGGATATGGATGGGCTGGTTTCTCTGATGGGCCGTTCGATGGATAACGAAGAGAGTTTCCATATCGATTTACTTTTGGCCTCTTTGTCCCGTATGCATCCGTTTGTAAAGCAGGAGGATGTGGAACGTATGGTTCCGGTTTTCGAAATGGCCCGTACCGTTGTGGAGGGAGGAAAAGACGGGGTAGGAGAATTGGATGTGTTGGCAGCGTCTTTTCTTCTTGATTATGCTCAAATGCTTACCGGATCGGAAAGACGTGTCAAAAGCTCGAAACAACAATCATTTCAGGACTATAAACCCTATCTGGATCTTGTAAAATTGGCTTTTAACCGGATAAAAGATTATAATACGCTGCCTTTGCTATCGACACCGACCCACCGTCCGGCTTGGATCGATCCGTCCGTGCTTGTCTCTCGGTTGTCTGCATATCAGAAAAAGAGAATCAAACCGGACAGTCTGGACTTTCAAATCGCACTTTCGCGTGTGGCATTGGATGATACGGAAGAGGCTGTCCGGTTAACCGAACAAGAGTTGGCGGGCGAATATCGCGAGCTATTGCTTTTCTTGTTCAAGCCGGAAGCACGCCCTAATGGTCCTTTTACGTTTCAGGCTGTCTGGATGACCGCCGCTTTGGTCAAAAGTCCTGATACCGTCTATGACGAGTTCAAGGATTTTCCTTATTCTGCTGTGAACCGGGCCTATCTGACGGGAGATATTCCATGCGATGTGTTTACTTTCGAAAAGCCGTTTGGGAAAGTCGATCGTATCTTGCAGTTGATTCCGCCGGTAAGTAAGAATGTTGCGATAAAGTGGAGGTTTGGAGGTTATGCCTTATATATGGCTTATCGTCCTTGTTCCCGTATTCCGCTTTTGGTGGAGACTTTTTGGAAGGTTCCTTTGCGGGAGAAGGACCTGAAGAGATTTTTGTTGCTTTCTCCGAATGCACCTCGGATTTGGTTGGCTTTATTGGTGCGGGATCGCGTAAGGGATGCTTATTGGAACGATTTGGAACTAGCAAGGCTTAACCTGGTTGCTCTTGATACCCTGCGCGAACTTGATTTGGAGTGGAGAGGGGGGATGGCTTTGACATACCTGGCGGTGTGCCTGTTGAGCATTGATCGTCCTATTCGTTTGTGTGCGGCGAATCTTTGGGGCGAACTTGTGGAAAAAGACCTGATAGACAATGTGGCATTAGGTCGGGTGTTGGGGAAGATCCAAGCGTTGGAATGGGCTCCTGCGCAGAGAGTTTCAGGTTTGGTTGTCGAAATGTTGATAAATAGATCATCTTTTCATAACAAAGAACTGTCTGTGCTGTTTGTCTCTTTCTTGTCTTGCCTGCCGGAAAATCCGGTAAAGGATTTAAAGCGGTTATTGGAAGTTTTTGCGGAACTTCAAACAGTCAATAACTGGCCGAAGGTGACATACGCACCGCTTCTTTGTTTGCTTGAGACGTGGAAGAAAAACAGCAAGTTGACAGAGGTGATAGAATCTTTGTATTAAGAATGATGGAAAATAAGCCTATATTTGTGCCGCAATACAATCGCATATTTTATTAAACGCAGATGGAAAATAAAATCATATTACCGGCGGAATGGTATCCGCAAAGTGCCGTCCAGTTGACATGGCCGCATGATGAAACGGATTGGGCGCCTATATTAGACGAGGTGATTCCTTGTTTTGTATCGATTGCCAAGGAGGTGATCAAACATGAGAAGCTCTTGATTGTCTGTCCGGACGAACAGGAAGTACGCAGACAATTGGGCGATGTGGATGACAGCCGGATCATTTTCAGGGAGATGGCGACGAATGATACCTGGGCACGTGATCATGGCGGCATTACTGTATTCGACCAGGGAGAACCAGTCGTGTATGACTTTGTGTTCAACGGGTGGGGGATGAAGTTCGCGGCGAATCTGGATAACCTGGTTACGCGTAACCTGTCGGTACAGGGAACATTTGCCGACGGGGTTCAGGTCATCAATATGCAACCGTTTGTCTTGGAAGGCGGCAGTATCGAATCGGATGGCAAGGGAACACTGTTGACGACGGTCGAATGTCTTTCGTCTCAGAATCGGAACGAATATCTGCAAAAGGAAGAGTTGGAAGCCTATCTGAAGGATGTCTTCGGCTTTGAACGCATCTTATGGCTGGAAAATGGTTATCTTGCCGGTGATGATACGGACAGCCATATCGATACGCTGGCACGGTTCTGTAGCGAAGATACGATTGCGTACGTGCAGTGCAAGGATGAGTCGGATGAACATTTCGAGGAGTTGCAAGCGATGGAACAGGAGTTACAGGCTTTCAGACAGGCTGACGGCAAACCTTACCGGTTAATCGCCTTGCCGATGGCGGACCCTGTGGAATGGGAGGGAGAACGTCTTCCTGCCACTTATGCCAATTTTTTGATTATCAACGGGGCTGTGTTGTTACCCTATTATAAATCTCCGAAGGACGAACTGGCGAAGAAAGCTTTGCAACAGGCTTTTCCGGAGCGTGAGATTATAGGAATCAATTGCTTGCCGTTGATTAAACAACATGGTTCGCTACATTGTGTGACGATGCAGTACCCGGAGGGAGTCGTGTCAATTGACAATTGAGGTTTCAAATCTAAATCATAAATTATAAATCATAAATCATGAAGTTAGGGCTGGTGCAGCAGGCGAATAGCAGTGATCGGGCTGCTAATATTGAGAAACTGAAACAAAATATTCGGGCTTGTGCTTTGCAAGGAGCTGAATTGGTCGTTTTGCAGGAGTTGCATAACGGGCTTTATTTTTGCCAGACGGAGAATACCGAAGTGTTCGATCAGGCTGAACCGATTCCAGGACCTTCTACAGAGGGCTTCGGAGCGTTGGCAAAGGAACTGGGGATCGTACTGGTACTTTCTTTGTTTGAGAAACGAGCTCCCGGTCTGTATCATAATACGGCTGTCGTTATTGAGAAAGACGGCGCTATTGCCGGAAAATATCGTAAAATGCATATTCCGGATGATCCGGCCTATTATGAGAAGTTCTATTTTACTCCCGGTGATCTCGGATTTGAGCCGATCGAGACTTCTGTTGGTAAATTGGGTGTATTGGTTTGTTGGGATCAGTGGTATCCCGAAGCAGCCCGCCTGATGGCGATGAAAGGAGCGGAACTGCTGATTTATCCGACAGCTATCGGTTGGGAAAGCAGTGACACGGAGGAAGAGAAAAAACGCCAGTTAGGAGCGTGGGTAACTGTTCAGCGGGGGCATGCCGTAGCCAATGGTCTTCCGGTCGTTACGGTAAACCGGGTAGGACACGAGGCCGATCCGTCCAGACAAACGAATGGCATTCAGTTCTGGGGAAACAGTTTCGTCGCTGGTCCGCAGGGTGAACTTTTGGCCGAACTTTCCAATAATGATGAAGAAATACGAATTGTGGAGATCGACAAGACGCGTAGCGAGAATGTCCGCCGTTGGTGGCCTTTCTTCCGAGATCGCCGTATCGATGCTTTTGGTGGTTTGACCGAACGTTTTCTGATATGAGATTCTATAACCGCATAGAGGCCGTCTGCCGTATGAACCGATTGGGTGCGGAAAGGCGGCCTTTCCTGTTTGTGATCGATTACAAGCAAGAGCAGGTGATTGTGGAAGAGCCGGATCAGATCGATTCGGAGGCATTGCTCTACAATCTGGACGGTGTGACGAATGTTGCGACTGCAAGCCGTATGAATGATCGGGAGAACCGAACTTCTGCGATCCGATGGGAAACATTCCCTATCACACAATCGGCCTACGCCGACTCGTTTCATAAGGTGGTCGGACATATCCGGGCCGGAAACTCCTATCTGGTCAATCTGACTTGCGCCACTCCTGTTCGGACCGATCTGAGCTTGAAGGACGTTTTTGTCAGTTCGGAAGCCCGGTATAAGCTCTGGATGAAAGACCGTTTTGTCGTTTTCTCTCCTGAGATATTCGTGAAGATTCGGGATGAACATATCTATTCCTATCCGATGAAAGGGACGATCGATGCTACATTGCCGGATGCCCGCAGGCGGATATTAGAAGATCCGAAGGAAACGGCCGAACATGCTACGATTGTCGACCTGATCCGCAATGACCTCAGTATGGTGGCGACCGAGGTGATGGTGACCCGTTATCGCTACATAGACGAACTACCGACACATCAGGGGGCTTTGTTGCAGGTCAGTTCGGAGATCCGGGGTCGTCTTGCCGGAGGTTGGCAGGCTGAAGTGGGAGATTTGTTCTTCCGGCTCCTTCCGGCAGGTTCCATTACCGGGGCGCCCAAAAAGAAGACAATGGAGATTATCGCGGAAGCCGAGACCTACGAAAGGGGGTTTTATACGGGTGTCATGGGCTATTTTGACGGGAATAGCCTGGACAGTGCCGTTATGATCCGCTTTTTGGAACAGCAGGCGGATGGCTCGTTGATCTTTAAGAGTGGAGGGGGAATCACTTCCCAAAGTGATTTGACAAGCGAATATAATGAAATGAAGCAGAAAGTATATGTCCCTATTTATTGAAACAATCCGGATCGAGAACGGGCGGATTCATAACTTATCCTACCATAACCGGCGTATGAATGAGACACGTCGGAACGTGCTACGTCAAACCGATGTGCTTGATTTGAACGATTACATCCGCCCCGTGAACTATCGGGAGCGGACGAAGTGTCGGGTCGAATATGATGTGGATATCCGGAACGTGGAGTATGCCGCCTATCACTTCCGCCCAGTATCCTCTTTGCGGTTGGTTGTCGATGACGAAGCCGACTATCGGTATAAAAGCAGAGATCGGAGTGTGCTGAACCGCTTGTTCGCGTGCCGCGAGACAGAAGATGATGTGTTGGTCGTCCGGAAAGGGTTGTTGACCGACACCTCTATTTGCAACGTGGCATTCTGGAACAGGAAACAATGGATCACTCCCTCCGCACCGTTACTGGCAGGGACGAAGAGGGCTTCGTTGCTGGATCAGGGAGAGCTGGTTGCAGGTGATATCCGTCCGGAGGATTTACCGGGCTATTCCCGTATCAGGCTGTTCAATGCGATGATCGAGTTCGGGGAAATCGATCTTCCGGTTGATAAGATCGTGCTTTGACTCAGATACTCCTTATCGTTGGCATAGATGTAGAGTAAGGTCCCGTCCTTGATGGTGTTAATGATCGGCTTGGCAAGCGACGGGGGTAGGGCGGGACAACCGAAACTTCTTCCTAAGCGGCCCGTCGAGACGGCAACAGACGGGCTGCAATAATTCGCCCCGTGTACTACGATCGCCCGTTCTTTTGCCCGGTCGTTGATCCCTTTTTCCAAGCCGTTCAGGACTAAGGAATAGCCATTTTTGCCCTGATAGGTATTTTCCGTAACGAAAAATCCCAATGAACTTTTGTAAGAATTGACTTTGTTGGAGAAAGAAGTGGCGTAATTTCCTCCGCTGTTTTTTCCGTGTGAGACGAGAGAGGAGAACAGGAGTCTCTTATGCCGGATATCCAGGACGTAAAGCCGTTCTTCCGTGGAAGGCTTTGTGAAGTCGATTAGGGTAATGATATCCTTGTTACGCCGTTCGATTGCCTGTGCTCCGGTTATCGCCTGTTCGAAAGCGGTATAGTCCACCATACTATCCAGCTGCATATCAGCATAGAGCTGTCGGCATACCGAAGACATGGCCGCCGCGGGATCAGCCGGAATCAGGGGAGACGAACTTCTGGTTGTCGTATAATTAGCCGGAAGAAATAATAAAAACAAGTATAAACAGATACGCAATAACATAAGATTGAATAATGTCGCACAAAGATAAGACTTTTAATCAAAAACGAAAACAATAGTCTCATTTACAGGTGCCCAATCATAAACGAACTTGGCGTGAGAGGTCGCATTCCGGACGCACATATGGGAGCGTGGGGTCGTTCCAAGTGTTGGGCTGTATTCGATCAGCGACTTGCGTGGCGCGTTTACCGGGACCCCGTGGATATAACCTCCGTTGGTGAACCGGCTGGCATAAGGAGCGAATCCGCCTGTCTCTTTGCTGCCGTCTACGAGGTAAATCATCCTTGCCTTCTTTTCCTGAACGACAAATATGCCTAATGGCGTTTCCTGTGCGTATGGAGGACGGTGCTGCCCTGTTGTGGCCGGATTCATGCTTCTGACCAACCATTTGGAACCTGCATGTTCGAGTGTTGCGATGTTCTGGTTGGTGACGTCGACGAATATGGCCTTGTCGAACGTGACGCTATCGGCTATCGACTTGACATATTTTCCGGGAACCAGCCATTCCCCGTTTGTATAGATCGTTTGGATACGGAAAAGGCGGTTGCTGTCATCAAGCAATTTCACAAGAGCACCGTCACGGCCATAGCGTTCGGCAGTCAGTGTATCTTCCGGCAGATATAGCGGGACAGATTGGTAACGTTCGATACCTAAAGTGTCGGAAACCCGCTTGTAAGCATCGCGATGAAACTTCCGGACCAGCGGGGCTTCCCCGTTCTTGTTCCTGTAGTTTTGAAAGATCGCCCAACGGGACGGTTTCTGTCGAAGCGAATCGAGCAGACGGAGACCGGCACGGATCTTATCCCATTGGAATTCCCGCATTGTATCCTTGTATGGGTAAGTATCGGCCAACGTATGCTGGTCGTAAAGCAGTTCCTTTTCTATAACGGTTTCAATGAGGGGAGGGGCCGCCTCCGGTACTGTTTCTGCAACGGGAGTGTCTAGTCCGGGTAAACCAGGTCCTTGCGGCTCTCCTGGCTTTGTCGTACAGAAACTCAGTGTGGAAAGGCAAAGCAACAAGAGTATGGGAACTGTTTTCATTGTATCTGTCATTCTATTCATTATATAAATATAAACAAAAGAATAGAACGATTGTTTGTTTTTCTTTTTTTATTCCTTTTTAGGCAAACGAAGGACAAAGCGGATCAGGGCGACGAATACCTTGCCGTATTTGTCCAGCTTGAGCCGTCCGACACCTCGTATTTCGCTGAACTCGTCGAGCGTAACCGGTTTCTTACGGACCATATCTTCGAGGGCGTCATCCGAAAAGAGGATATAAGCCGGGGTATGTTCGCGTTCGGCAATCTGCTTACGGAGTTGTTGCAGGGAGTCGAGCAATGTTTCATCCACGGAAGTGGATTCGATCGGACGGATCGGACGGTATTTGTAGCCGCCTTTCTTGGTCGGCAGGGCAAAATCTTTGATCTTTTGGTAAATGGTCATGAGCGCCTGCTGCTCGCCGAAAAGGACTTTACGTCCTAATGGAGTCACTTTTAGGTGACCGGCCGACATATAGTCGATTTCAATATAACCGAGCTGAAGCATCTGATATAAGTATTCTTTCCACTCTTTGTAGCTGAGGTCTTTGCCAACACCATAGGTTTTTAGCTTGTCGTATCCTTTTTCCTTCAGTTCATCCTTTTCGGCTCCCCGGAGTATATCGATTAGCAGGTGCATATTGGCTGTTTGCCCGGTACGAAAAATACCGCTCAGGGCTTTCTGTACCAAGATGCTCCCGTCGAAACGTTGGGGAGGGTTCTTGCAGACGTCGCAGTTCCCGCAGTCCTTGTCCGTTTCTTCTCCGAAATAGCTCAGCAAGATACGACGCCGGCAGATGTCTGCCTCGCAATACCTGCGCATCCGGTTCAACTTCTGTAAACTGACGTCTTTCTGTCCGCTTTCCTCTGCAAAACGGCGAAGGAGCAGGATGTCGCCCACGGAATAGAACAGAAGCGTGTCGCTTTTCATTCCGTCCCGTCCGGCACGGCCTATTTCCTGGTAGTAGTTCTCGATGCTTGCCGGCATATTATAATGAATGATCCAGCGGACATTGCTTTTGTCTATCCCCATCCCGAATGCGACCGTTGCACACACTACATTAACACGGTCGTTGATGAAATCGTCCTGTGCTTTCTCGCGTTTGTCGGAGCTTAGCCCGGCATGATAGGCGACTGCCCGGATGCTGTACTCAGACAGTTCTTCGACCAAAGACTCCGTACTGTTACGGCTCATGCAGTAGATGATACCGCTCTGCCGGTGATGCCGGTTGATGAAATGGACGATCGCTGCGATCTTTTCCTTTTTGCTCAGCCCGCGGCGGATAGTGAGCGACAGGTTCGGGCGGTCGAAAGACGAGATGAATGTTTTAGGATCACGCAGTTTCAATTGATTCAGGATGTCCGTCCGGGTGATTTTGTCTGCCGTAGCTGTCAGGGCGATGATCGGTACTTTCGGAAAATTCTCTTTCAGAACGGACAACTGGGTATATTCGGGGCGGAAATCATGTCCCCAATGCGAGATACAATGCGCTTCATCGATGGCGATCAGCGAAATGTCGATGCGGGGCAGGAGCCAGTGTAGTTCGCTAATGATCCCTTCGGGGGAGATGTAAAGCAGTTTCACCTTTCCCTGTATGCAGAGTTGTCGTACCCGGTGGCGTTCTTCCTCCGGCATCATGCTGTTGAGCGTAGCAGCCGGTATGCCATTGGCGATCAGCCCTTCGACCTGGTCTTTCATCAGAGCGATAAGGGGAGATACTACGATGGCGGTTCCCGGCATATAGATCGCCGGAAGCTGGAAACAGATCGACTTGCCGCCACCCGTAGGCATCAGGACCAGCGAATCTTCTTTCTGCAAGGTGCGCTGTATGATTTCGGCCTGTAAGGGGCGGAATGAAGTGTATCCGAAGAACCGTTTGAGTAGTGACAATAATTCTTTCATGAGAATCAAAAAGAACTGAATATTTTTAAAAAGCACGCAAATATAGCAAATTATTGCAGAGATGCCGGATTTTTGTGTATCTTTGTCACCATTATTTATTTAACGAGCCGTGACGGCTCATACTTATTATATGACATTTGAACAATTGGAACTAATCGAGCCGATACGAAAGGCTCTCAAAAAAGAAAAGTACACAACTCCCACTCCCATACAAGCCGAAGCCATTCCCGTAGTATTGGACGGATCTGATTTATTAGGTTGCGCACAGACCGGAACAGGTAAGACGGCAGCTTTCTCCATCCCTATCATCCAAAAGATCGAAGAGCGGATTTCGAGGGGACGTAAACCGGGCATCAAAGCCTTGATCCTGACTCCGACACGCGAATTGGCGATCCAGATAGGTGAAAGTTTTACGGCATACGGGCGTTATACTCACGTAAAACATACCGTTATTTTCGGTGGCGTGGGGCAGAAGCCGCAGACAGATGCATTGGAACGGGGTGTAGACGTATTGATCGCAACTCCCGGGCGTCTGCTGGATTTGATCAATCAAGGTTTTATCCGCCTGGACACATTGGAATATTTTGTTTTGGACGAAGCCGACCGGATGCTGGATATGGGATTTATCCATGACATCAAACGCATCCTTCCTTTACTGCCCCGAAAGCGCCAGTCCCTGTTCTTCTCTGCAACGATGCCGCCGGAGATCGAACGCCTAGCCGGAACGATCCTTCATGAACCTGAGAAAGTGGAGGTGACTCCTGTTTCTTCAACCGTCGATACGATCGACCAGTCTGTCTATTTTGTTGAGAAAGTGGAAAAGATCAACCTGTTGAAGAATCTGCTGGAAGACCGCTCACTGGAATCCGTCTTGGTTTTTACTCGTACGAAGCACGGAGCCGACAAGGTTGCCCGTGTCCTGAACAAATCCGGGATCGGTGCGGAAGCCATTCATGGAAACAAAGGGCAGAGTGCCCGTCAGCGTGCCTTATCCAGTTTTAAGGATCATACGCTCCGTGTCTTGATCGCGACCGATATCGCCTCCCGCGGTATCGATGTCGACCATCTTTCGCATGTCATCAACTATGATTTGCCGAATGTACCTGAAACCTATGTGCATCGTATCGGTCGTACCGGTCGTGCCGGCCGTAGCGGGATCGCTTTTTCCTTTTGCGATGTGGAAGAGGTTCCGTATCTGAAAGATATCCAGAAGCTGATCGGTAAAGAAGTGCCGGTTGCAGGAGGCCATATGTTCGAGACGGTCGAGGTAAAGGAAGCGGTAGCCGAGAAGAAAAAAGCGATAAAAGAAGAGTCCAAGCGCCGGAATATGTTCGGTAGCAAACGGGATGGCAGCTTTTGGCGGAATAAGAAGAGAACGGCTGCAAAATAATGGGCTATCTCCTTTGATATATGCATGGAATGTTATACATTTGCCCACTTAACATAAAATTCTAAATTGAAAAATGGAAAACACTCGTCGTTCATTCCTGAAAAAGATGACCGCTGCCGGAATCGGTACGGCTGGTCTTGCATTGAGTAGCAATGCTGCTGCTACGGTTACAACAGAAACTAGTGCAGAGAAGAAAAAGAAACCCGCCGGCAAAGACGATGGTAAATTACGCTTCGGTTTTATCGGTACAGGTTCTCGTTGTCACGAACATATTAACAACGTGTTGTCTATCCCCGGAAACAAGATCGTGGCTATCTGCGATATCCAAGCTGGTCCGATCCAGCGTACGCTGGATCATATCGCCAAGTTCAATGTTCCGGCTCCGAAGGTATATACAGGCAGCGAACGTGAATTTGAAAAAATGTTGAACAACGAAGAATTCGATTGTGTCATCATCGCCAGCCCGTGGGAATGGCACGTGCCGATGTCGGTTGCAGCCATGAAAGCCGGTGTCCCTTATGTCGGTGTGGAAGTATCTGCCGCCAATACGCTGGAAGAATGCTGGGATCTGGTCAACGTATCGGAAGCTACGGGAAGCCATCTGAACATCATGGAAAACGTTTGCTATCGTCGCGACTGCATGGCTGCGTTGAACATGGTCCGCAAAGGCCTGTTCGGTGAATTGCTGCATGCGACTTGCGGTTACGAACATGATTTGCGCGATGTCAAATTCAATGATGGTAAACATTATACTTACCAGAAAGGCGGTGAGTTGCGCATGGGTAAAGATGCGTTTGCAGAAGCCCAGTGGCGTACGAACCATTCTGTCCGCCGTAACGGCGATGTCTATCCGACGCATGGAATCGGACCGGTGGCAAACTGCCTAGACATCAACCGTGGTAACCGTTTTCTCTCCTTGTCTGCTATGGCAACCCAGTCTCGCGGTTTGCATAAGTTCATCGTGGACAATGGCGGTGAAAATCATCCGTTGGCAAAAGTCCGCTTCAACTTGGGTGACATCGTGACTTCCATGATCAAGTGTGCGAACGGACAGACGGTTATCGTTACGCATGATACGAATTCCCCCCGTCCTTACTCTTTGGGATTCCGCATTCAGGGAACCGAAGGTTTATGGATGAACGATGGCGATCACGTATACGTTGAAAACCAATCCAAACCTCACCGTTGGGATGATTCGGAAGAATGGTTCAAGAAGTTCGACCATACATTGTGGTCCAAGCATGAAGCCGAAGCTGCTCAGGCCGGACACGGTGGTATGGACTACGTGATGATGTTCGACTTGATCAACGCTATTCATAACAAGAAACCGGCTCCTATGGACTGCTACGATGCTGCTGCATGGAGCGCTATTTCCGCTTTGTCCGAGATGTCTATCGCCCGTGGCGGCGCATTGGTAGACTTCCCCGACTTTACTCGTGGACAGTGGATTCACCGTCAGCCGGCATTTGCATTGTCTGAATAAGAAAACTGAAATATCCATTAAAAGGCTATCGGGTTCCGGTAGCCTTTTTTTGTGGGAACGGTTGGCTATATGTAAATATTTCAAAGAGCGTTTGTGAATCGATTACCCTGCAAATATATGGCATTATAAAAAAGCGGAGTCGATTAGAGTCGAATAGAGTCGAATAGAGTCGATTAATCTTTTCATGTTCATGGATCGATTCTTCCGGATTGTGATCTGCTTTTATATATAGCCTGCTGCTTTATGGTGCGAATCACCGGTGATTTGAATTCAAAACACCGGTGATTCGTTTTCAAAACACCGGTGTTTTGATTGGGGGGCTGAGATGCCGGTCCTTTAGGTGTTGGCGGGATTTTTTGAAGTTTCGCCTTTTGTCGTTTTCAAAAATTGAAAAAAGTCCCGTTTTATAATTAGTTATAAGAGAATACTTAGTTATTATATATAAGGAATCGTCATAGCAAAAGGTCAAGAGGTGGTGATTTGCTGTTGCAATGTATTGGTATTCACTGTTTTATTGATCGTTTGCAAATGGACATAGCTATCAATAAAACAATGAATACCAATAAAAATCGTTTTAGCAGTCATTTTAATCGACTCTAATCGACTTTGCTTTTTTATGGTTTCGTATCTTTGTCGGGTGAATCGGTTCGGTATCTATATGTTGATCCGTTCTATCTCTTCCAACCAGAGTCGCGACACCGCATCGCTCGGCATACGCCAGTCACCACGTGGTGAGAGGCTGACGGAGCCGACCTTGGGGCCGTCTGGCAGGCAACTGCGTTTGAATTGTTGTTGGAAGAAGCGGCGGAAGAAGGTGTAGAGCCATTTCTTGACCGTTGCATTGTCGTAGATGCCTGCGAAGGCTTTTTGCGCTAAGAAATAAATCTTGGACGGATGGGAACCGAAACGCAGGAAATGGTAGAGGAAGAAGTCGTGCAGTTCGTACGGGCCGACCAAGTCCTCTGTCTTTTGCTTGATGTTGCCGTTCTCGTCTGCCGGGATCAGTTCGGGGCTGATCGGCGTGTCGACGATATCCAGCAAGGTGAGGCGGGAGGCATCGTCCACCTTGTGATTGGCAACCCATTCGACCAGGTATTTGACCAATGTTTTCGGGATGCTGCCGTTCACGCCGTACATCGACATATGGTCGCCGTTGTAGGTCGCCCAGCCGAGTGCCAGTTCGGAGAGGTCGCCGGTTCCGATCACGAGGCCGTTCTTCTGGTTGGCGACATCCATCAGCAGTTGGGTCCGTTCGCGTGCCTGGCTGTTTTCGTAGGTCACGTCATGGACGGACGGATCATGGTCGATGTCGCGGAAATGTTGAAGGCAGGCTTCCTTGATCGGGATCTCTTTCAGTGTGACGCCGAGGGAGCGGATGAGGTCGCAAGCGTTAGTATAGGTGCGGTCGGTCGTACCGAAGCCGGGCATCGTGATGCCGATGATCTGCCCCCGTGGCATCTTCAGAGCGTCGAACGTCATGACGGTCACGAGCAGAGCCAGGGTGGAGTCCAGCCCGCCTGAAATACCGACGACAGCCGTTTGAGCATGTGCATGGACGAGTCGTTTGGCAAGGCCGGCTACCTGTATGTGGAATATTTCTTCACAGCGTTCCTTCAAAGCCTCTCCGGAGGGAGTGAACGGATGCGGATCGACCGGACGCGTCAGGCTGAATCCGTCCGGAATCCGGACTTGGAAGTCTACAACCTGTGCCTTTTCCTTCGGTAGACCGGATGTGCCATACATGAAGCTGGTGTTGACTTGCCGGTCGTTCTGCAAAGTCTCTATGTCGATCTCGCTGATGACAAGCTGTTCTTCCATCGTGAAACGGGGAGATTCGGTAAGCAGGTTGCCGTTCTCGGCTATGATCCCGTTACCGGCAAAGACGAGGTCGGTGCTCGATTCGCCGAAGCCGGAAGAGGCATAAACATAGCCTGCCATGCAACGGGCGGATTGCTGGCAGATCAGCGAACGCAGGTAGGCGTGCTTGCCGATCAGCTCGTTGCTGGCGGAGAGGTTGAAGATGATGTTGGCTCCTTCCATCGCCAGCAGGGAACTGGGGGGGACGGGAACCCAGAGGTCTTCGCATATCTCGATGCCGGCAGTCAGCCGTCCCGAACGGAACAGCAGGTGGCTGCCCATCGGATATTCTTCTTCCCCGATGGAAATTGTCGATTCCCGAAGTTCCGTGACAGATGTGAACCAGCGTTGTTCCTGAAATTCTTTATAGTTGGGCAAATATGTCTTGGGGACGACACCCCGTATGGCTCCTTTCTGGAAGACAACGGCGGCATTGATCAGCCGGTTTTCCGTCCGTAGCGGAACGCCGACGATGGTCAGGATATCCAGGTCGGCCGTGTTGCTGACCAACTGGAGCAGTGCCTCTTCTGCGCCATCGAGCAACGTCTGCTGGGCGAAGAGGTCGAGGCAGGTATAGCCGGTGACGGACAGTTCCGGGAAAGCGATGATCTGCACGCCTTTTTCCGATGCTTGCCGCATCAGTCCTTCTATTTTTTCTATATTATAAAAACAATCCGCTACCTGTACAAGCGGTACGGCGGCGGCAACTTTTACAAATCCGTAGTTCATATTTGTTTATATTTGTCTTATAGTTTTTTGAGCTTGTCGGGGTTCTGACGGCAATCCCATAATAAAACGACTTGTATCGTGTGATCGTTTTCTCATGGTATAGATAATTTTATAGTAGCCTTCTACCAGAGAGCGATACTGCTTTGTCCTGTTTGCAAAGGCAGGTTCTCCATTTCTTTGATACCTTTTCCTTCGCTTAATTCTTTTTCGGCAATATCGATTTCAGCATTTGCTTCGTCTATATTGAAAGCGATATTAGTATCCGTTTTGTATATTTTTCCAGCTTATCCATCACTTCCAGACTGTCTATCTCGTCCAGATAATCGCGGATAAAGTTCTGTTTCCATTGTTGTAATTCCATTGCCGTCATGACGTAAACTCCTTTCTTATTGAATTATGCTCCAAAGGTATGCAATTCCTTTGTAATAAAAAAGAAGGGGATCCATACTTCACAGCACGTTCCCCTTGCAAACACAAAACAATCAACAAAAAACTATCTGATAAATAATAGTTCCCTGTATTTCGGCAATGTCCAGATCTGGTCGTCGACAACCAGTTCTAATTTGTCGATGTGGTAGCGGATGGCTTCCAGCATCGGGACGATCTTGTCGTGGTAGGCGATTGCCTTCTCGCGTTCGCTTTCGATCTTGTTAGCGACCTTGCGGGCTTCCACCATTTCATCGACCTTCTCTTTGATGAAGTTGGTGCGGTTGGCGATGTCTTCGATGATCTCCAGGTTGCGGGACGAAAGGGCGGAAGCCTTATCGGCAGGGAAGAGGTCTTTCATCTTGTAGACGTTGTCGATCAGGGAAGTCTGGTATCTGGTGGCGGTCGGGATGATGTGGTTCATCGCCAGGTCACCGAGTACGCGAGCTTCGATCTGGATTTTCTTCGTATAGGTTTCCCATTTGACTTCGTTACGGGCTTCCAGTTCCTTGCGTGTCATGACGCCGGTGGATTCGAACATCCGGACGCTGCTTTCTTTCAGATAGTTGTCGAAGATTACCGGCACGCTTGTCTCGCAGTCCAGGCCACGACGGGCTGCTTCGGCTTTCCATTCGTCACTGTAGCCGTTGCCGTCAAAATGGATCGCCTTGCATTCCTTGATGTCTTTACGTAGTACTTCGAGGATGGCGGCGAATGTCTCCTTGCCATCGGCAATTTTTGCATCGACCTCGGTTTTGAATGTCTTCAACTGTTCGGCTACGGCAGCATTCAGGGCGAGCATGGCGGAAGCGCAGTTGGCCTCGGAGCCTACGGCACGAAATTCGAAACGGTTGCCGGTGAAGGCAAAAGGTGAGGTACGGTTACGGTCGGTATTGTCGATCAGCAGTTCGGGGATACGGGCGATGTCGAGCTTCATGCCTTGCTTGCCTGCCAGCATCAGGTCTTCCGGTTCGCTTTTTTCGAGATGTTCCAGGACTTTCGACAACTGTGTTCCGAGGAAGCTGGAGATGATTGCAGGAGGTGCTTCGTTAGCTCCTAAACGATGGGCATTGGTGGCACTCGAAATGCTGGCTTTCAGTAATCCGTTGTGGCGGTAGACAGCCATCAGCACATTGACGATGAAGGTGATGAAGCGGAGGTTTTCTTCCGGTGTCTTGCCCGGAGCCATCAGCAGGATGCCTGTGTCGGTTCCCAGTGACCAGTTGTTGTGTTTGCCGGAACCATTTATGCCTTTGAACGGTTTCTCGTGCAGCAGGACACGGAAGCCATGTTTGCGGCTGATCTTGCGCATCAGAGCCATTACAAGCAGGTTATGGTCGTTCGCCAGGTTGCATTCTTCGAAGACGGGAGCCAGCTCGAACTGGTTCGGGGCGACTTCATTGTGGCGTGTTTTCAAAGGAATGCCTAATTTGAGCGACTCGATTTCCAACTCCTTCATAAATTCCATGACACGGGTCGGGATGGCGCCGAAGTAGTGGTCTTCCAATTGCTGGTTCTTCGAACTTTCGTGTCCCATCAGCGTACGGCTTGTCAGCAACAGGTCGGGACGTGCGGCATACAGTCCTTCGTCGACTAGGAAGTATTCCTGTTCCCAGCCCAGGTAAGCGTATACTTTCTTTACATCCGGATTGAAGTAATGGCAGACGTCTGTGGCAGCCTTGTTAACGGCTTCGAGGGCTTTCAATAGCGGGGCTTTGTAGTCCAGCGATTCTCCGGTATAAGCGATGAAAACAGTCGGGATACAGAGTGTGTCACCTACGATAAAAGCGGGAGAGGAGGGGTCCCAGGCGGAATAGCCGCGTGCCTCGAATGTGTTCCGGATACCGCCGTTCGGAAAACTGGATGCGTCGGGTTCCTGCTGGATCAGTAGCTTGCCAGAGAACTCTTCGACCATGCCGCCCTTGCCATCGTGTTCGACGAAAGCATCATGCTTCTCGGCTGTTCCTTCGGTCAGCGGATGGAACCAATGCGTGTAGTGGGTGGCTCCCATTCCGATCGCCCACTTCTTCATGCCGGCAGCTACGATGTCGGCTGTTTCTCGGTCGAGCGGAGCGCCGTTGTCGATGCAGTCCGTGATCCGTTCGTACGCTTTTTCAGGAAGATATTTGAACATCTTCGCCCGGTTGAATACGTTCTGCCCGAAATAGTCGGATGGACGTTCGGCCGGAGCCGGTATTTCTGCAGCCCGTTTCTTGAAGGCTGTTTCTACTACTCTGAATCTTAACTTTGACATAGATATAATGATTTGATGTGATAATTTTCCAAATTAACCTGTGGATTGGAATTCATCGACTGTTAGCTTAGAGCAACCACTTCTTCAGCCTGCTCATGGCTTCCAGCGTGTCGTCTCTGTCTCCGAAAGCGGTGAGACGGAGAAAACCCTCGCCACCGGGTCCGAACCCCACACCGGGAGTCCCTACTATATTGACTTCGTAAAGCAGTTTGTCAAAGAATTTCCAAGAAGAGAGTCCGTCCGGTGTTTTCAGCCAGATGTAAGGTGCGTTTTCGCCGCCATACACCCGCAGGCCGCAGCTCTGGAGGCTTTCCCGCATGATGCGGGCGTTGGCCATGTAATAATCGATCGTTTTCCGGACCTGCTCTTTCCCTTCCGGGCTGTAGACTGCTTCGGCTCCTCGCTGGGTGATGTAGCTCGTACCGTTGAACTTCGTGCACTGACGGCGGTTCCACATCCGGTTCAGCGGAACCCGTTCGCCTGCCAGGGTAAAGGCGTTCAACTCTTTCGGAACAATCGTGTAACCGCAGCGCACACCTGTGAAACCGGCTGTTTTGGAGAAGCTGCGGAACTCGATCGCCACCTTCTTTGCTCCCTTGATCTCGTAGATAGAGTGGGGGATATTGGGATCTTGGATATAGGCCTCGTAAGCCGAGTCGTACATGATCAGGCAATCATTGGCAAGGGCATAGTTCACCCATTTCTTCAGTTCTTCTTTCGTAAGCGTTGTCCCGGTCGGGTTGTTCGGATAGCAGAGGTAAATGATGTCTACGCGGCGGCTGGGCAGATCGGGCACGAAGTTATTGGCTTCGGTGCAGGGGATGTAGACCACGTCGCTCCATTTGCCGTTTTCCAGCGTACCGGTCCGTCCGCTCATCACGTTCGAGTCGATATATACCGGATAGACCGGGTCTGTCACACCGATACTGTTGTCGTGACGAAGCATGTCACCGATGTTTCCACAGTCGCTTTTGGCTCCGTCGCTCACGAACACTTCTCCGGGTTCGAGGAAGATGCCGCGACTGGCATAATCGTTCTTGATGATGGCATCTATCAGGAACGGATAGCCTTGTTCGGGGCCGTATCCGTGGAATGTATCCTTGCTTGCCATCTCGTCGACCGCCTTGTGCATGGCTTCGATGACGGCAGGGGCTAACGGTTGCGTCACATCGCCGATACCCATGCGGATAATTTTCTTTTTGGGATGTGTAACCTTAAAACTGTTTACTTTCTTTGCGATGTCCGAGAACAGATAGTTGTTTTGCAGCTTCAGGAAATGTTCATTAATCAGTGCCATATTCTATCAATAGTTTTTTGTTGTGTTTATATTTCCAGTTCCCCCTCGAATACTTTGACCGCCCCGCCAGTCATATAGACGTGTCCGGAACTTTCATCCCAATGGATGGTAAGAGGGCCTCCATCCATGACGACTTTGGTTTTTCGTCCGGTTTTCCCGCGCACTGCGCTTGCTACGGCTGTCGCACAGGCTCCGGTCCCACAGGCTTGCGTAATGCCGGAACCGCGTTCCCAAACCTTCATCCGTACTTCGTCTGTACTTAGCGCCTGGACAAATTCGACATTCGTCCGGTTTGGGAACAGCGGATGGCATTCCAATAAAGGTCCGATGACCGGCAGATTTATATTCGTGATATCTTCGACAAAAATGACAAGATGCAGATTCCCCATCGAGATGACCGTTCCCGTATAAAAATAGTCTCCGGCTTCTATTTCAAGGGCTGTTTCACCTATTACCGGACAGCCCATGTCGACCGTCACTTCGGTTACCTCTTCGTGGGAACCGGAAAGTTTCCGGGTGGTCAGTTGCAACTCCTTGATGCCGGATAATGTTTCCAGCGTAATGTTTTTTTTGTTCGTCAGTCTTTTGTCATATACATATTTGCCGATACAACGGGAGGCATTTCCACACATCATGGCTTCGGAACCGTCCGCATTGAAAATACGCATGCTGAAGTCGGCGATTTTTGATGAACCGATCAGAACCAGTCCGTCCGAGCCGATCCCGGTATGGGGAGCACTCAACCTAATGGCAAGCTCTTCCGGGTTCCGGACCGGAAAAGCCATTGTATTCACGTATATGTAGTCGTTTCCGGCTCCGTGCATCTTTGTAAATCTGATTGGTTCTGTCATTTTTATCGCTATTATTTTGTTTAATATGTCTTTTTGTTTTATTGCAATGCAAATATACGACGTTTTGACATTTTTGATACGTAAATTATGTCTTAATGTATAATAATAATGTATTTGTGATGAATTGTTATAAATAGGGCTGTTTTATGTTATAAATAGTAATGAGGATACTTGTTTTATCTTTGTTATTGTAAGTTGTTCTATGCGAATGGCTATCTGAGTTTATGATGAGGACTTTTGGTTTTGGAAGGATGGGAAGAAATTCTGACTGCTGATCGACACACCTCCTGAAAGATTTCATGAGGTCAAAATAAAAATTCGCTTGCTATTTGTTTTTTTGGCACGGGTTACACGAGGAAAGAATAAAAAAGTCCATGTAATCCGTGCCTAAGAGAAATCATATAGGTATTTTGATACAGTTCCTTAACCGGCATGAAAGAGGTTATTTTTGGAATATCTCCGGATATTTGTTGATGAAATAGATCGGGGTGCAACTCCAGGCATGGCAATAGCTATTGATTACGAAGAAGCCATAGGGGGAAAGGTAATCATTGTTCGGGTCATAGACTTCCCAAAAGGTATCGGCTCCCCGCTTTACCATACTACCCCAATAATCGGTAATCAGTTTGCGTGCTTCTTGCGGCATGCCGCATTGCAGAAGGGCTTCTATCACATAATGGTAAGCATAGGGGCAGCCCGGATAGCAAGCGTCGGGCATGGACATGACGGTAGCCATTGCCTTAGCCCCTTCTTTTTTGTCCAGTGTGTTGGATAGGATCATCCAAACTTGCGACAGATAGGAGATTTGTTTGTCTTTGCCGCTGACCATTACTCCTCGCTTCTTGTCATAGAAATGTTGGCGGGCAGCTTTCTTCATCTTGCCGGCTATTGTCGGCCATTCGCCGGCCTCCTTTTCTTTGCCTAACATTTTAGCCAATTCGTAGCTGTGTTGTAGGGCGAAAATCGTTAGTCCTTGCATGGAAGCCTGCCGGTCATATCCGTCTTTCCAGTCGAATACCAACCAGTATTGAGGTTTCTTGTCCATGTCATAGATCCATTCCGGTGAAAACTGGCGAAGTGCTAACTCTATCTGGCGGACAACAACAGGCCACAGGTCATTCGCTGTTTCCCTGTCCCCCGTCTCTTTCAGGTATTCCAACAATGCTACGTTATAAATGAGGCAGTAGTCCAGTGTGTGCGTGCCGTATTGCGGATGGGGTTGAGGCTTTTCGAGCAGTGTGGCATGCAGCAAGCCTTCGTCGTTGGCGAAGGCGGCGAGCAGATACAGGCAATGTTTGGTCAGTTCATGGTTCTTGAACGTATGGGCGTTTGCCAATGCTTCGAGATAGAGGTCGCCGATCCACAGGCGGCGATCCCGTTTGGGGCCGTCTTCATAGACAGTCTGCATGCATTCTTTCAGGGTATTCAAGCCTACTTTATATATATCCCGGACCAGAGGATCGGTGGTAGAGGCTAAAGCCGGTGCTTCGTTGGTGACGGAGGTTTGTGTCTTGAAGGTCAGCTTGTCGAACACGAAGTCGAAACTGCCCGATATGCCCAGCAGTTCGATTTTCAGGTAGCGTCCTGCCAGGCGGCGCGGGATCGTCATCTCGTGGGGGACGCTCATGACCGTCACGATCTCGTCCTGCACCCAGGAACGGGCCAAACCTCCCTTATAAGGTTCGAGCGGGGTGTTCAACTCTCCCGGAACTTCTGCAAAGGTGAACTTAAGCCGGACGGGTGCGTCTGCTGCTTTTAATCCGGACGGTTTGATGGAGAAAGTGAGATAGCCGGTATAATGATTGCCGAAATCCAGGGTAATGGCTGGATGCTTTTTGAACGGCTCGTTGAAGAGGATATCCGGTTGTCCGGCATCTTCCATCCGCCAGCCCTGGAATGCTTTTGTGTCCTGTACGGAACGGACGACTTTGACGGGAGAAATAGTCTGATAACTCAACTCCGGCTTGCAGGCCTCAGCTTTCCGGAGCCATTCTTTACTGTCGCTGAAATACGTGCTTTGCGCCAGGCAGGTCGATCCCCAAGCGAATAGGGTAAAGCCTGCGGTCAATAAGATTTTCTTCATTCTTTATAGGGGCTTAGTAAATGGTTGCTTTGTTTGAATGATGCTTTATCGGTGAATAAAAACCGCCTTATTCCTGTGCTGGGCACAGGATCGCGTTATAACTGGCCGTAGATAATGCCTGTTCTTTTGCGATCCCGCGTCGAGCGTGGAAACAAGGCGGTTAAGTCTTCATTCGCCGATAGGTTACTTCGCGTTCTCGATGCGGAACGAGTAGCTATAGTTTTTGTTCTTTTCAATTTCATAATGTGGGCGCGGGCCTGGGCCGCAACTGCCGTTTCCAATACCACGCTGGATGCAATCGAGATTTAGAATCACTTCCGCACGGCGGATATTGTCGAGGTCATGCCCGTAAGTCAGTTCCCACAGTTCCGGATCGGTGAAGTGGAGTGCGCTGAAGTTCAGGTGGTCTTTAGATGTGATTCGGATACCTTGGTTATCGAGGCTTTTTAGCGTCAGCCAGCGTACATCGTCGCGGTTACCCATCGACTGGGCACGTACGTAGGCTTCTTCCATTCCAGTCACGGTGTTCTTGTACAGGCCGACATAGGCTGCATTTTTGCGGTCCCAATAGTTTTCAATCGGGCCGCGTCCGTACCATTCCACCTGTTCGAGTGTCGGGTTCAAAGCAACCTGGAGGCCGAGGCGAGGCAGGTTGAAGTCGTTGCCAGCTTTGAAAGTCGCGTCTACATCGACCGTACCGTTTGCATAGACTGTATAGGTGACGTCGAATGGCAGTACCACTTTTTGGGTTCCGCTTCCTACGGTAGCTTCCAAGCTCGTGGTAATGGTCACCGACTTTTTGTCGGTGGCCTGCTTCCAGTCGAATGCCTGCTTTTTGACGGTGGTCGGCAGATAATCCCGTTTATCATTGTCCATTGCACGGAACCAGTTGAAATCGAAACCTTCCTTATTATAGATCATATCCGTACCGGCATAGCGTAAAGAAACCATCTTGCCTGTCTCAGGATTGAAAGCGATGAAGAATCCCGGAGCGCGAAAACCGATCTGCTCTTTTTCTTCTTCGACTTTCAGTGTGTCGTTGAAAGCTGTGTCGACAGGAGCTACTGCAATCTTTCCGGTCAGTGAATATTGCTCGGAGGCTACTTCGTGCCCGGCATTCGCCCAATTGCAATCTTTTTTCAACCGGGCTGACAGGTTGAGGAAGTATTCACTGCCGGCATCCAAAGCCGTTTTATAAGGAATCGTCACTTCGATGTCTTTGTTCGGAGCTGCATCGCCTAAAGATAATACGCCCGATTCGACTATTTGGCCGTCTTTCAACAACTGCCATTGTAAATCGAACTGATTCAGATTAAGGAAATCGTAGCGGTTTTCCAGCTTCACTTTACCAGCCTTCAACTCTACCGGTTTGAATTTGATATATTGGTACACTTTTTTCACTTCGATCAATTTAGGAGTTACCTGGCGGTCGGGAGTTACGATACCGTTACAGCAGAAATCAAAATCGTTAGGTTTGTCGCCGAAGCCACCGCCGAAGTAGTAACGGTCAGACAATTCGCCATATTTGTTGATACCCTGGTCCACCCAGTCCCAGATACAACCGCCTATCATGCGGCAGGAATGGTTTTCGATATAATCCCAATATTCATCGAGGTTACCGATCGCATTACCCATTGCATGCGCATATTCGCAAAGGAAGAACGGTTTGTCGCTCTTCTCCTCGTCCTGTTGCTTCATCGACTCGATGGAAGGATACATTCGGGAATCCATGTCGGCGATCCGGTTTTTGCCTTCATAATGGATCGGACGCGGATCGAGTTTGCGGGCTTCCTTGTATACGGTGTCGAAGTTTTTGCCGTCACCGGATTCGTTACCCATAGACCAGAAGATGACGGACGGGTGGTTCTTGTCACGCTCGACCATGCGAACCATACGGTCTACATAGGCGGGTAACCAGCTTTCCTTGTTGCTGATCGAATGGTTGCCGTGACACTCTATATCGGCTTCGTCCATCACGTAGAGGCCATAGTAGTCGTGTAATGCGTACATCTTGGCATCGTTCGGATAATGGCTCGTGCGGATCGTGTTCAGATTATAACGCTTGAAAAGCAATATATCCTCGATCATCGACTCGACCGGAACCGCTTTTCCGTGCTGAGGGTGGATGTCATGGCGGTTGGCTCCTTTGAAGAACACCTGCTCATTATTGATATATACCCGCTTGTTCTTGATCTCGATTTTGCGGAAACCGAATTGTGAAGACATAGCTTCTAGTGTTTTGCCAGTCTTGTCTTTCAATTCCAGTATCGCCGTGTAAAGGTAGGGAGTCTCGGCAGACCAGAGACGCGGGTTCTTGACTTCGACGCTGGCCGTGTTGATCGTTTCCTGTCCTTTCCTGATGTCTTTGACAACATCGGATATAAAGGCCACCTGTTTGCCGTCTTGGTCCAGCAACGTGATGTCGACAACCGCTTCGTCCACTGTTTTGCCATAGTTCGTCACGTTTGTACGGACATTGAATATCGCCTTGCTCAGGTCATCTCCTGTGAAGGAAGCGGTCAGATAGTAATCGCGCAAGCGCAGCTTGGGAGTCGCGAACAGATAAACATCGCGATGGATACCGCTCAGGCGGAACATATCTTGGTCTTCCAGGTAGCTGCCGTCGCTCCAACGGTACACTTCGACAGCCAGGACGTTCTTTCCCGGCTTTACATATTTCGTGATATTGAACTCTGCGTCGTTATTCGCTCCCTGGCTGTACCCGACTTTCTTTCCGTTCACCCAGAGGTACATTGCACTGTAGACTCCGTCGAAATGGATAAAGATTTCACTTCCTTTCCAGTCGTCCGGAATATTGAAGTCGCGGCGGTAGGAGCTGACCGGGTTGGGTTCGTCCATAATCGTGTATCCTTTCTTGCCTTGTATGAAAGGAGGGTTGTTGCGATGCGGATACGTGATGTTTGTATAAATAGGAGTACCGTATCCGTACATTTCCCAATTGGAAGGAACCGGAATTTCTTTCCAGCCGGAAACATCGTAGTTCGGTTTATAGAAATTGACCGGACGCTCGGACGGCTGTTTTACCCAATTGAATTTCCAGTTGCCGTTCAACAACTGGTAGCGCGGCGAGTTCGGGCGAAGCCAGGCTTTGCGGTAGTCTGGCGAACTTTTCAGGCTTTCCACGGAAGGGAAGGGGACATAAGTCGTATGCCCCGGCTCCTTGTTGATAGCGAAGATAGTTTCGTTCTCCCAATCCTTGTCACTGGAACTGCGCAGGGCCTCCTTGTCAATTTTGATGTTTGTCCAGTGTTGTCTGGCACTGGTCGAATCAGCGACAAGCTGGAGAGCCGCTTTTCCTGGTTGCCCGTCGTCACTGATACCGAGGTTCAACCCGTTTGTTATGTTGGTGAACGTGTAGGTGTTTCCTCCTATCTTCGTGAGTTTCCAGAATTGGTTCATATTGGTCGCTCCGTTGTCCCACTGGATAACCGGGCCCGGTTCTTTCGTGTTGTTGTTGTCCACGCATTTATCGGAGAGGGGCGTACAGATCTTATAGACCCCATGGCCGGGAGTCGTCAGTTGCCATACCTGCGACACGCGGTTCTCCACACGGTTGTTGATGAATATCTGGGTCCCGTCGTCTTCGCTGTCTTGATTGTCGAGAACCAGGTTGTTGCTGCTTACGATCTCGTAATAGGCGTTGGGATCGATTTCTTGTGAATGTCCGGTTCGGGGAAGCATGGCCATAAGTATAAGCATGGCGAAGAGCGCCCCAGTAGAAATTCTATTTTTCATGTTGATAGATTTAATAATGCATCAAATGTACGAAAAAACGATTATTTTTGTAATAATTAAATTGCAAAATCATGAAATACGAGAGTAACAATTTTCAGTTTGAGGCAGAAATGCCATGGGAATCAGCGGGTGAAGGTATCGTTAGGCAAATCATGGGTTATAACGACAACCTGATGATGGTCAAAGTCAAGTTCGAAACAGGAGCAATCGGAACGCCGCATACACATCCGCATACGCAAACGACTTATGTAGCGAGTGGTGTGTTCGAGTTCACGACGGACGGTGAAACGAAGATTGTGCGTCCGGGTGACGGCGTATATATGAAACCGGGTATTCTGCATGGTTGCATATGCTTGGAAGCTGGTGTTCTGATCGACACGTTCAGTCCGATGCGGGAGGATTTCTTATAAATGGCAGGAATCCCATTTGTACTACGAAAGTAGCCGGAAGTTCGTATTTGTAATAATAATTGATAATTAAAAGGAAACAAAAAAATAGACATAGTTCGATTAGAACTACGTTAATAATGATGCAAATCTATAAAATAAATCCTAACAAAACGGGTTTTTGTATTAATTTTTATTACCCGTTTGAACCTTTTTGCCAAAATAAGGTGTGTTTTGGTTGTTGATATGGATTTCGTTACTTGAAAAACGCCATAAAAGGAAATAGTTCTAATCGAACTTAATCAAATTTTAAATTTATGGCTTTAAACGAACCTAAAATGCGTAGCATTACCGGCAAATTAGTCGCTAATAAGCTGACGGAGCGTGATGATGACTTTTCTTTTAATGTAACTTATCAGGCAAATCGTTCAGTCAAAGACTTATGCAAGCTGGCTGCAACGAACAGTAAATTTACGGCGTCTGAGTTGGAGAGTGCCTATAACGACTTGATGGCCCAGGCTAAGATAGAACTTTACAATGCTTCTACCGTAGAGTTCGGGTTTGCGAATAATTCACTTGGCGTGGACGGTCCGTTTATAGGTCCGGATGCCAAATTCGATCCGTCGGTCAACAATGTAACTTTACGTTGTTCACCCCGTATCGAATTTAAGGAAGATTTGAAAAACATCAGTGTGATTGTCGCCGGTACGGAAGAAGGATTGCCGACCATTACGAAAGTTGTCGATGTGGCAACCGGCAGTGAAAATCTTCGGATCACTCCGGGCGGTGGTCTTAACGGCGAAGGCAACCGGGTGAAGATAACCGGTTCTGAAGGGCAGACGGTCGGCTTCTTCTTCGTGTCCGATACGGATAAAACGGAAATCCCTGTCCCGGTTTCTGCTTTACTACGCAACGACCCATCTTTTTTTTCATTTATCATTCCTCAGTTAAATAAGGGGGCTTACTATTTGGAGGTTGCGACTCAGGCAAGCACAAATTCAAAGAAGTTGTTGAAGGAACCCCGTCGAAACCGCTTCCCCTATCCTTTGTATGTGGGAAATATTCCCGGAGAAGAAGAACGTCCGGGTGAATTATAATTTGTTCCGGTCATCGGCACTGAACGGTGCTGGTAACTGGCACCGAATGGTCTTGACTACCGGCATCGCTGGATGCCGGTAGTCAAGACTGATTAGTATTATTAATCGAATTTTTATATAACAGAAAAATGAAAAAGATAAAAACAAGTATTTGTGTTTGGTTAGCTCTTTCTGCTGTGTTTATGACCGGATGCTATAATGATGAAGATTTATGGAATAAGATTTCGGGATTGGAGAACCGTATCGAAGCTTTGGAAACCTGGCAGGCTGCGGCCAGTAGCAATATTGATGCTCTTCAAAAGTTGATGGACGAAAATGACTATATCACGGATGTCACTCCTGTGGTTTTAGGCAGTGATACGGTCGGTTATACGATACGTTTTAAGAATCAGGAACCGGCTACGATCTATCACGGCGAGAAAGGCGAAAAAGGGAATACCCCCCTGATCGGTATAAAGCAGTCGGAAGATGGAAATTGGTATTGGACACTTGACGGCGAACTGATGAAAGATTCTAAAGGCAATATAATCGGCGCTAATACACAGAATATACCTCCTGAATTGAAATTAGGAAGCCAATTGCCGGATGATGCCATTCTGATTGGTGGGGGTAAGAAGAATGATACTGCCGTTTATCTTTCTGTAGACGGAGGCAAGCAATGGGCGAAAGTCTCAGGTGAGCGTGGCGAAACGGGAGAACAGGGTCCGACCGGCTCACAAGGTCCTGCCGGTAGCGGTGGGGACGGTGGTAGCTCGTTCTTTAGCGATGTGAAGGTCTATGATGACTATGTGGAATTTATCTTGACTGATGGAACCCGGTTCAGTATGCCTGTCACAGTTGAGAATTATATCGATATAAATGATATAGATTGGGATAAATCCAACGTGTGGAAAGTGATGGATGGCGATAAGCAGGTTGCGGAGATCTGTAAGGAAGGGTTCGGCCGTATTCCGGGGCAAAATGGCGTGACTTATCAGGTCGTAGCCGTTTATCCTGTAGGTGAAGATAACAAGGTAGACCTTGCCAATGGATATATAGCGAAATATCTAGGAGGTGCTAAAGGCAGTAGGAATATTGCCGGAGGTAACATTGGTTGGACAATGCGGGGTAGTTATGAAAATGGTAATGTGTCACCTCTTGCAGCTTTTATTGCGGGAACTGGAGGGAAGGAGGAAATCTCCAAATTGATGATTACATCATCTAAAAATGTCAAGGAATGCAAAAATGGGATTGATAAGTATAAGTTAGAACCCTATACCATTTCGGATGCTGACGGTATTGAGTATCCTATTGTCAAGATAGGAGCGTCTTATTGGATGAGAGAGAATTTGCGTGCTACAAAGTTTAAGGATGGAACTTCTTTGGTTTATCAGCGGAGCGCAACGGATGACCAAAAGTCTCAAACTGTTTATCTTAACGAATATTCGACAGGTACTCAGTATCAGAAAGCAGCTATGTATGATTATTATAAGAAAGATGATAGTTTTGATGTGGAAAGTCAGAGCGATGAGGTGAAGAAACGATATGGTTTGCATTATAACTTTTCGGCTGTGGCGGGAGATTACGATCCATATGTCCAGAATCTTGGTTCAGATTACAATATTCTTTCACAAGATATAGAAGGACAAACTAATAATAGTCTTTGCCCCGAAGGGTGGCATATTCCGACAAGTTTTACGCATGGTGTATTTGGAAATTATTATGCAGACATGGAATATATTGATTATATTTTTGGCTTTGACTGGTGGCATATGATGGCTTCTAATGTGGCGGAAAATAAAGATAGTCGTGATTGGGCGGCTGCTCAATGGTGGAAGTCTGGTGATAATACTCCTGATAATTTGAGTGGACTCTCACTTTATGCTGTGCCTGCACTGGGACAGACAACAGGGTTTGGTAAAACCAATACTCCTAAGTTTAATTCAACGGAGTTAGAAGGAACTGTCTTATTTTGGGTCGATATCTTGTCAAAGGGAATTCCGATGCTTCCATATTTGGATGGCGACAATGATATGATTAATAATAATGTCTCAGCGGCAGCAGTCGGAGCTTGTTATTTCCCTATCCGTTGCGTGCGGGATTAGTGAAGGTCATATAAAAACAGAAGCAAACTTCAGTTTAGAGGTTTGTTTCTGTTTTTTATATAACATACAGATTTGAGTGTGTTTTGTTACGGAGATCGGTATGTCAGTATGCCGCTTCATGTACCCCTTTCACCGCCCGTCCGCTGGGGTCGTTCATGTTCTTGAAGGCGGTATCCCAAGCGAGAGCTTCGGCGGTGGAGCAGGCAACGCTCGGTACGCTCGGCACGCTGCGGGCGGCACTTTCACTGGGAAAATGCTCTTCGAAGATGGTACGGTAGAAGTATTCTTCTTTGTTCTGAGGCGTGTTGATCGGGAAGCGCCGGGCGGCATTCGCCATTTCAGTGTCGCTGACGGCTTGGGCGGTCACCTTTTTCAGCGTGTCGATCCAGCTGTAGCCGACGCCGTCGGAGAATTGTTCCTTCTGCCGCCAGGCTATTTCCGAGGGGAGCACATCGGCGAAAGCCTCGCGGAGAATTTTCTTCTCGATCACGCTACCGGGACACATTTTGGCTTCAGGGTTGAGGCGCATGGCAATATCGAGAAACTCTTTGTCGAGGAAAGGAACGCGACCTTCCACACCCCAAGCACATAAGCTTTTGTTAGCCCGTAGACAGTCATACATATAGAGTTTGCTCAGTTTACGGACGGTCTCTTCGTGGAATGCTTTCGCATCCGGGGCTTTGTGGAAATAGAGGTAACCCCCGAACACCTCATCCGCCCCTTCGCCGCTCAACACCATCTTTATACCCATCGACTTGATTACGCGAGCCAACAGGTACATCGGAGTGGAGGCGCGGACAGTCGTCACGTCGTATGTCTCGATGTAGTAGATCACGTCACGAATGGCATCGAGCCCTTCCTCGATCGTGTAGTTGATCTCGTGGTGGACAGTACCGATATAATCGGCCACTTTCTTGGCTGCCACTAAATCAGGCGCTCCTTTGAGACCGACAGCGAAGGAGTGCAGCTGCGGCCACCATGCATCTGCCTTCCCTTCGGTCTCGATGCGTTTGGCTGCGTATTTTTTGGCTATGGCGGAGGTGATGGACGAGTCCAGACCGCCGGAAAGGAGTACGCCATAGGGCACGTCGCTCATCAGTTGGCGGCGTACGGCCGCTTCGAGGGCATCGTGCAGTTCCTCTACGCTGGCAGGATTATCTTTCACGTTATCATATTGCATCCAGTCGCGGATATACCAGCGGGTGAAATCCTTATCACGGCTATAGAAATAGTGTCCCGGAGGGAACTGGCCGTATGCGGTGGCGAAGCCTTCGAGCCCTTTCAGTTCGGATGACACAAGGAGATGCCCTTCGTCGTCGTGGCCGATATAGAGGGGGATGACGCCGATCGGATCGCGGGCGATCAGGTAACAGTCGTTCGCTTCGTCGTAGAGAGCGAATCCGAAGATCCCGCTCAGCTTTTCCACGCATCCCACGCCGTATTTGCGGTAGAGGGCGAGGATGACCTCGCAGTCGCTTCCGGTCTGGAATTCGTATTCGTCTTTCAACTGTCCGCGGAGTTCGCGATGGTTATATATCTCGCCGTTGACGGTGAGGATCAGTTTGCCGTCTTTGCTTCTCAGCGGTTGTCCGCCGGATGCAGGATCGACGATGGAGAGGCGTTCATGGGCGAGGATGGCGGTTTTTCCTTGATAGATGCCGCTCCAGTCCGGGCCGCGGTGACGGATACGTTTACTCATTTTCAGGGCTTGCTGACGAAGGTCGGCGGCGCTGCTATGGATGTTGAAGATTGCTGTAATACCACACATGGGAATTATGATTTATGAATTATGAATTATGATTTATGGGGGTGCAGGTATTTGTCGATAGCGGCTGCTGCTTTGCGACCGGAGGCCATGGCACGGACAACGAGGCTGGCACCGCTGACGGCATCGCCTGAGGCGAAGATATTAGTGTCGGCTATCCGGTTGGTGCCCGGATCGACGGCGATGTTGCCGCGTGTGTCGACGGCGATGGAAAGTTCTTTGATCAGCCCTTCCTGTTCGGGGTGGATGAAGCCCATCGCGAGGAAGACGAGGTCGGCTTCGATTATTTCCGTACGGCCTGTCTTCCACATTTCGGGACGTCCGCCGTTTTTCGCAGGCAACCATTCCACCTCTTCGACTTCGACGCCTTTCAGTGTGTTCTTTTCGCCGATGAAACGGACGGAGGCGAGGTTCCAGCGGCGGATGCATCCTTCTTCGTGGCTGCTGCTCGTTTTCAGCACTTGCGGGTACAGGGGCCAGGGAGTTGTCGGGTTATGTCCGACGGGCGGCTGGGGCATGATTTCGATTTGCGTCACGTTAGCGGCTTTGTGGCGATTGGCTGTCCCGACGCAGTCGCTTCCCGTGTCGCCGCCACCGATGATGAGGATTTTCTTGCCTTTGCAGTTGATGATGTCTTTAGGCGGGATGACGATGCCTTCGAGGATACGGTTCTGTTGTGACAACAGTTCGAGGGCGAAATGGACGCCTTTCAGATTACGCCCTTCGATGGGGAGGTCGCGCGGCACTTCGGAACCGATGGCGATACAGACGGCATCGAACGTCGAGGCGATCTCTTTGGCGGATACTTCGTTGCCGACCATCGTGTTGACTTTGAAGACGATCCCTTCCTGTTCCATCAGCCGGATACGGCGGTCGATGATGTTCTTCCCTAATTTGAAGTTCGGAATACCGAATCGGAGCAGGCCGCCTGGGAGTTCGTATTTCTCGAATACCGTTACTTCGTATCCCCGGCGGTTCAGTTGGTTGGCTGCTGTCAGTCCGGCCGGGCCGCTGCCGATCACGGCTACCCGCTTGCCGTTGCGGATGGGGCGGACCGGTTGGATGTATCCTTCGCGAAAAGCGGCCTCTACGATGGAGGCTTCGTTCTCGCGTATCGTGACAGGCTCGTCACAGCTCAGTTTCAGCACACAGCTTTTCTCACAGAGAGCGGGGCAGATGCGTCCGGTAAACTCCGGGAAGTCGCAGGTCTGCTCCAACACGTGGAAGGCTTCGCGCCATCTGCCTTTATAGAGCAGGTCTTGCCATTCGGGTTGTTTGTTACCTAACGGGCAGGCCCAGTGGCAGAAGGGCACGCCGCAGTCCATGCAGCGGGAAGCCTGTGTGCGGCGGTCGCTGCTGTTGAGCGTTTGTTCTACTTCGCTAAAGTCGTCGATGCGTTCATGAACGGGACGATATCCGGCTTCTTGCCGGTGTATGGTGAGGAATGCTTTCGGATTTCCCATGTTGGTAATTGATTGTTTATACTGATACTTTTCTTTTCTTCGTAATTCGGCCCGGATGGGTAGGGGGGACCTTGTAAGGACGGTGACTCCTCACGCATAAGGACGGTCGCTCCTCACTTGCCGGGTACGTATCCCTGCCGTTTAGTAGTCGCGCTGCATTTCAGCGATTTTTTGTTGCAACTTCTTCATCTGCTCTTCCTGCAAGACCTTTTTATATTCGATCGGGACGATCTGTATGAATTCATCCACATACTTGTTCCAGTTGTCAAGCATTTTGCTTGCGAGGTGACTGCCAGTGAAATGGTAATGTTTGCGGATCAGTTCGTGCAGTTCCTTGCGTGTCGTGCTGTCTTCGATCAGCGAGAGTTCGACCATCTCCATATTGCAGTAGTAGTCGAAGTCTCCTTCCTTGTTCCACACATAAGCAACACCGCCGCTCATGCCGGCGGCGAAGTTGCGCCCTGTACGTCCGAGAACCACCACGCGTCCTCCGGTCATATATTCGCAGCAGTGGTCACCGACTCCCTCTACGACGGCGATAGCACCGGAGTTACGCACGCAGAAACGTTCGCCTACACGTCCGTTGATATACACTTCGCCGCTTGTCGCCCCGTACATCAGGGTGTTTCCGGCAATCGTGTTGTTTTCGGCTATGAAGGTCGACCGTACCGGAGGCATCACGCTGATACGTCCTCCGCTCAAGCCTTTGCCTAAATAATCGTTGGCTTCTCCTTCGAGGCGGAAGTTGACACCGTGCGCAAGGAAGGCGCCGAAGCTCTGTCCGGCCGAACCTTTGAATTTGATATTAAGCGTATGTTCCGGTAATCCTGAGTTGCCGTATCGTTTGGCAATCTCACCGGAGAGCATGGCACCTACCGAGCGGTCGGTGTTGGCTATGGCATAATCCAAAGAAATCTCTTGTCGGTGCTCGATGGCCGGCATGGCATGCAGGATAATGTCCTGGTCTTTTACATGTCCGGTCAAGTGGACCTGCTCTGCCGTATGACGTATGGCATTTGTAGCAGCCTGTGCTGGGATGTGCAGCAATTTGGAGAAATCGAGCAATGCGTATTTGCCGGATGCAGATGGCGTGGGTGGGCGCTTATCGATCAGGTCCGTACGCCCGATGATGTCATCCAGCCTTTTGAAGCCCATCTCCGCCAAGTATTCTCGGACCTCTTCGGCGAGGAAGGTGAAGAAGTTCACCAAATATTCGTAACGGCCGTGGAAACGTTTGCGCAGTTCCTCGTTTTGGGTGGCGACACCCACCGGGCAGGTGTTCATGTGGCATTTGCGCATCATCACGCAGCCCAGTACGATCAGGGCGGAGGTGGCGAAACCGAACTCTTCGGCTCCCAACAGGGCCATCAGGACGATGTCGCGCCCGGTCTTCAACTGTCCGTCGGTTTGCAGCCGGACTTGCCCGCGAAGGTTATTCATGACCAGTGTCTGTTGCGTCTCCGACAATCCCAGTTCGGGAGGCAGTCCGGCGTAGCGGATGGAGCTCATCGGAGAAGCACCTGTTCCCCCTTCGGCTCCCGATATGACGATGCGGTCGGCTTTAGCTTTTGCTACGCCTGCTGCAATTGTCCCGACACCGCTTTCCGATACCAGCTTCACGCTTATTTCGGCACTCGGGTTGACATTTTTCAGGTCGAAGATCAGTTGTGCCAGGTCTTCGATCGAGTAAATGTCATGGTGGGGAGGAGGAGAGATCAGCGAGATACCTGGAATAGAGTGGCGTGTTTTGGCAATCACGTCGTTAACCTTGAATCCCGGCAGCTGTCCACCTTCACCTGGTTTTGCGCCTTGGGCGACTTTGATCTGTATCTCTTCTGCATTCACTAAATATTCAGCGGTTACGCCGAAACGTCCGGAGGCCACTTGTTTGATGGCGGAACGGAGGGAGAGACCGTCTTCGCGGGGAGTGAAACGGGCGGAGTCTTCGCCTCCTTCCCCTGTGTTGCTGCGTCCATGTATCTTGTTCATTGCTATTGCCATCGTCTCGTGCGCCTCTTTGCTGATCGAGCCGAAGCTCATGGCGCCCGTGACGAAACGCTTCATGATCTCGCTTACTGGTTCCACATCTTCGATCGGAATGGATTTTCCCGTTCGGAAGGTCAGGAAATCTCGGAGGAAGATTGGTGTATCCTTTTCGTCTACGAGATGTGTGTATTCCTTGAACTTCTTGTAGCTACCCAAACGGGTTGCCTGTTGGAGGGCTGAGATCGTTTCCGGGTTCCATGCGTGTTTCTCGCCGTCTTTGCGGAAACTGTATAGCCCTTTGTGCTCAAGAGTCAGACTGTCTATTGTCCCTCTAAAGGCCTGATGATGCAGGGCGATGGCGTCGGCGGCTATCTCTTGCAGGCGGATACCGCCTACACTGCTGGCCGTCCCTCCGAAATAGGCATCGGTAAGTGCGGTCGAAAGGCCGACTGCCTCAAACAGCTTGGCGCCTCGATAGCTGCGGATCGTGCTGATTCCCATCTTGCTCATGACCTTGAACAGACCTTTGCAAAGCGCTTTGATGTAGTTCTTGCGTGCCATTTCGTAGTTGAGCTGTATTTCCTGCCTGTCCACCAGATCTTGGAGGATGGCGAACGACATATATGGGTTGATGGCGCTTGCTCCGTAGCCTAAGAGCAAGGCTGCGTGCATCACTTCGCGCATTTCCCCAGTCTCCACCACCAATGCGGTCTGCACACGTTTTTGTGCGGAGATCAGGTGGTGGTGCACGGCGCTGACGGCAAGGAGTGAAGGGATAGGGGCATGGGTTTCGTCCACATCCTTATCGCTCAGGATGATGTAGTTCACACCGTCTGCGACAGATTGTTCTGCTTGCATGCAAAGCCGGTCGAGGGCGGTTTTCAGTCCTTCGCAGCCCTGCGATACTTCGAAGAGCATCGGCAGCTTGACGGACTTGAAACCTTTATAGCGGATGTTGCAAAGAATATCTAATTGCGTGTTGGTCAGTATTGGGTGAGCGAGGCGTACCATCTTACAATGTGCCTCGTTCGGTATGAGGATATTACTTCCTACAGCACCAATATATTCTGTTAGGCTCATGACCAAATCCTCACGGAGCGGATCGATTGGCGGGTTCGTCACTTGGGCGAACTGTTGGCGGAAATAGTTGAACAGCAGTTGAGGATGCTCGGAGAGGACGGCCAGCGGTATGTCGTTTCCCATTGAACCGACCGGCTCCGTGCTGCCTATGCACATCGGGGCGATGATACGCTCGATGTCCTCGCGGCTGTACCCGAAAGTGCGTAGCATCCTGTCATATCCGGCAACGGTGTGCGGGACGTGTCGCCCGGACTTCAGTTCGTCCAGTTCCACCCGGTTGTTTGCTAGCCAGACGCGGTAGAACTGTGCGCCAGCAAGCTGCTTTTTCAGTTCGCCGTCGTAATAGATCTTGCCTTCTTCCGTATCGACCAGCAGGATTTTGCCCGGTTGTAAGCGTCCTTTTTCCTCTATCTCGTCCGGCTCGAAGTCCATTACGCCCACTTCGGATGCCACGACCATCATGCCGTTTTTCGTGATCAGATAACGTGCCGGGCGCAAGCCGTTGCGATCGAGCATTCCTCCGGCATACCGTCCGTCGCTGAAAAGCAGGGCGGCCGGGCCGTCCCACGGTTCCATCAGGATGGAATGATATTCGTAGAACGCTTTCAGGTCTTCCGATATCGGGTTTTTTTCGTTGAAACTTTCCGGAACCAGCATCGCCATGGCATGTGGCAGGCTCATGCCGGACGCCACGAAGAATTCCAGCACGTTGTCCAGTGAAGCGCTGTCGCTCATATCCGGCTGGATGATCGGGCGTATCTCGTCTATATTCGGGATGCGGGGAGAGGACAGGACGCTTTCACGTGCTTCCATCCAGCCACGGTTGCCCCGTATCGTATTGATTTCCCCGTTGTGTGCCAGGAGGCGAAACGGTTGTGCTAGACTCCAGGTCGGGAATGTGTTCGTGCTGAAGCGGGAGTGGACGAGTGCCAGTCCGCTTGTCAGGTAGGGGTTGGTCAGATCAGGGAAATAATGGCGAAGTTGCATTGATTCCAGCATGCCTTTATATATGATGCTCTTGGTGGAAAGTGACGCTACGTAGAAATCTTTCCTGTTCGGTATATCGGATGCCGCCATCCGTTTCTCGATTCGTTTGCGGATGATGTATAGTTTCAGTTCCAATACTTGCTGGTCGTCACATCCGGTGATGAACACCTGTTTGATATCCGGCTCTGTATCCCGTGCGTCTTTTCCTAAGATGTCCGTGTTGACAGGTACTTTGCGCAGATGCATTAAGGTCAACCCTTCCTTTTCGATCTCTTCGATCATGATACTGAGGATAGCCGAATGCTGTTTCTCGTCTTTCGGAAAGAAGACTAGTCCGGTTCCGTACTTACCTTTTTCCGGTACGGGGATGCCTTGCAGTAAGATAAACTCGTGTGGAATTTGTAACAGGATGCCTGCACCGTCGCCGGTCTTGTTATCCGCTCCTTCCGCACCCCGGTGCCGCATGTTTTCCAATATTTTAAGGGCTGATTCCACTATGCCGTGCGATTTACCGCCGTGGACGTTTACGACCAGTCCTACGCCGCAAGCGTCATGCTCGTTGGCAGGATCGTATAATCCTTGCTTATTGTTCAAATTGCTCCTTATATCCATTGTTAGTTGACCTTATGTTTGTAATGTATTTGATTTGTTTATCAAATTGCTTGGCAAATATATGTTATTTGTTTCAAAATGTAATAATATTGAGTGCGGATAAGGAGAAGCTTTTTTATTCTATAGATTGGTTTGTTTCTATTTGAAAGTGTTTTGCTGATTTGTGTGACAATTTGTAATAAAACTATTGTTTAATTCTTTCAAATAGAAAGTATATTGTATTCTTTCGATACGTATTCTTGGAGGATAATAAAGGAGAGGATGGAATGAAATTTACCGGATGCGACCTGCCGCAGACGATACAGGGATGCGCACTCGTCTGCGGCAGGCAATGTATGTGTCAGGTTACACCTGCAATACCAGAATAAAGCGGCTGCCTTTTTTGTATTCGGGGTCTATGGACAGTGTGCCGTTCATCTTCGAAGCGATTAGGGAGCAGATGGGTAATCCCAGTCCGTCTCCATCAGTCAGATCCTTGATTTCAGTAAAAGGCTTGAAGATCGCCATTTGCTTTTCGACAGGGATACCCGGACCGCTGTCGGTAACGATGAACTGACAGATATGGGCTCCTTTCTTCTTGAATTCCAGCTTGATTTTGCCTGATGTCGTGTAGATCGCCGCATTTCTCAGCAGGTGTAGCAAGATGCGTTGCAGCTGTTCGGCATTTGTCTTGATTTCGATCTTTGGGATATCAGCAGTGACTTCAACGTCCGGACGGACATCCTCTTTTACCTGTTCCATCACTTTCTCGCAGAAAGAGCTGACATTAAAAGATTGTGCTTCGTAGGTTTCCAGCAAGGAGTTTTCCAACAAAGAAAGTTCTTGTATATGATTTCCGAACTGTTTTAGGGCATCGATACGGGCTTGTATGGCTTTTGCTTGTCTGGGTGCTGTGATTTGCAATCCGGCTACCGATTTGCTCATTTCGTCTAGTGTCGGTTCCATCTGCGCCGATATACTTTGGATGAATCCGGTCTGTTGTTCGCTGTGCTCGGTGATGGTCTGGATGATCTTCTTCAACTTCCGGTTCAGGAGTATGAAGCGTATGACCAGAAATGCCAGAAACGCCAATGCGGCAATTAGGATGGCGGCTAACGTGCAGAGCCCGGCGATGATATACTGCTTGGCTGATAGCTGGTCTTCTTTTTCCAGTATCGTTTGCAGGCTGCTGTCGTATTTTTGTTGCAGGGCACCCAATTTGTCCTCTGCGGTAAGCATTTTTACGGAATCGGTCCATACCATATATTTCTCGTAGGTTTGCTCTAGCAACGAGATATTATTGGCTTTGCGGGCAATTGCGATCAGATTTTGATAGCATTCGTCGATTTTACCGTATTCCTTTTTCTCCCGGTATTGGCTGATGAGCTTGTTGAATGCTGCGTCTCCTTCTTTTTTCTGTTCGAAGATATAGAAATAATCGGTTTTTGTGTACAACAGTTCTTCGGTAAGTTCGGGATTGCCTGATTCTTCGGCCAGGTTGTCCAGCATGTTAAGCTGGAGCTGTGCTTGCGCGGTGTTTCTTAGCTTGATGTACATTTGTAGGCGCTCTTTTGTTATCCCAAAACGCAGGCCGTACAGTTTCTTTTGCTCTGCATGTTCCTGATTTGCCACTATCTGGCTCATTTGTCGGCAGAGGTCGAACGCTTCCTGATAGTAGTTCTCGCGGTGATAGAGGGATGCCGCCTGTGTACCGCATTCGATTGCCTGCGTTATTTTTCCTTCATTTGCGTAATCCTTGTATGCCTGGATATAAAGATAGCGGGCTTTCGTATAGTCTTTGTTCTCAAAGCTACTTTGTGCCTGTTGCTTGAATTTGTCCGCATTGTTTTGTGCCTGAAGGGAAACACAAAAACTGATAATGAGGGTGATAATGAAGTAGTAAATTCTCATAATTTGAATTTTAACGTTAGACAAATATACTAATTTCTTTGTAATAGGGAATATGAAAATGTGAGATTTCTTAGTCAAGAGCCAAGAGTCTTAGAGTTCTCTCGGCTTCTCTTCGTCCGAAGGAGTGGTAGTATCTCTCGTTTTCGGCAGGAGATTATTATCAAAATGACAATATGGGAAAGATAGTCGAGAAAGGATTTTTTTGGTGTGGTTGCTTGAGGATAAAAGAAAAAATGTATTTTTGCTACAAAACAAAAATGTAGCCCATGAAAGACATAACCTTTGTTGATCTGGAAGTAACGCTGAACACCTGCCGGGTAGTGGATATCGGAGCTGTCCGATCCGACAGAACTCCTTTTCATGAAAATTCCTTTGATAATCTGTTGCTTTTTTTGCATCAGGTACCTTATATTGGCGGGCATAATATATTAAAACATGACCTTTCTTATTTGAAACCTCAGTTTGAGAAAGCAGGCTGCCGACAACCGAAAATAATTGATACGCTCTATCTATCCTCGTTGCTGTTCCCGGAAAAACTGCATCATCAACTGTCCAAGGATGATAAGTTACAGGCTGATAAACCCAATAACCCGGTAAACGATTCGCTGAAATCGTTGTTGTTATTCGAGGAAGAACAAAACGCTTTTGAACGCTTGGATAGTATGCTGAAAATGATCTATTACGGGTTATTGCATGATACGGATGAGTTCGGCGGCTTTTTTGATTACATAGATTATGCACCGGATATTCTGGATGATTTATCGGGTAGTATCCTTGAGTGTTTCAGTAAAGACATCTGTATATCTTCTCCGCTTGCTGAATTGATCACCTCTTATCCGGTGGAATTGGCTTATGGCCTGTCTTTGATTAATTGTTGGAATAGCAGTTCCGGCATTCCGCTTTGGGTATTGCATAATTACCCGAAGGTAGGATGGGTGATGGAGCGTTTGCGGGATACGCCTTGTGAAAATAACGAATGTGCTTATTGCAGAGGAGCATTTAACGGTAAGGAAGGACTGAAATATTTTTTCAAATATGATTCGTTCCGTACCTATGAAGGAGAAGATCTGCAGCAGAAAGCGGTGGAGGCTGCGATTGAAGGAGAATCTCTTTTGGCTGTTTTTCCGACAGGCGGAGGAAAATCCATCACATTCCAGCTCCCGGCTTTGATGAGCGGTAAACGGATAAAAGGACTTACTGTCGTTATCTCTCCCTTGCAATCCCTGATGAAGGACCAAGTGGATAACCTGTGGAAAAATGAAATCATGGATGTTGTTACCATCAACGGGATGTTAGACCCGGTGGAACGTGCCCATGCTATCCAAAGGGTGGAAGAAGGGTCGGTTTCCATCTTGTATATATCGCCGGAGTCGCTTCGTTCGAAAACGATAGAACGGTTGTTGGTCGGGCGGAAAGTGGTTCGTTTCGTTATTGACGAGGCACACTGTTTCTCAGCTTGGGGACAGGATTTCCGTGTGGATTATCTATATATAGGTGATTTCATACGTCTGTTACAGGAACAAAAAGGAGGGAAGCAGGCGATACCGGTGTCCTGTTTTACAGCCACTGCCAAGCAGAATGTAATACAAGATATCAAAGACTATTTTTTCGAAAAGCTAAATATACGCTTTAAAACATTTTGTTCGGGAAGTACCCGCAAAAATCTAAAATACAAAGTTTTCAAGGTAGAAAATGAAGATGAAAAATATGGACTGTTACGGAGTATCATTGAAGACCATGATTGTCCGGCTATAGTTTATGTTTCCCGTACCCGTACGGCAGCCAAAGTTGCCACGCGCTTGCAGCAGGATGGTTTTTCGGCCGGTACTTTTCACGGAAAGATGGAAACCCGGATGAAAACGTCCAGTCAGAATGATTTCATAGACAATAAAATCCGGATAATGGTCGCTACCTCTGCTTTTGGAATGGGGGTCGACAAGAAAAATGTCGGTCTGGTGGTTCATTACGAGATATCGGATTCATTGGAAAATTATGTGCAGGAGGCTGGTAGAGCCGGGCGTGACGAATCAATTGAGGCGGATTGTTACGTTCTTTTCAACGAAGAGGATCTGGACAAGCACTTCTATTTGCTAAACCAGACCAAACTGCGTATTAAAGAGATACAGCAGGTTTGGAAAGCAATTAAAGAACTTACCAGTTCCAGGATTTCGTTGTCAGCTCTTGAACTTGCCCGTAAAGCTGGTTGGAATGAAAATATTCTGGACGTGGAAACGCGTGTAACCACTGCAATAGCCGCGCTTGAGGAGGCCGGTTATATTCGGCGGGGGCAAAACAATCCATGTGTTTTTGCTGATAGTATCCTTGCGAAAACAGCTCAGGAGGCTATCGATAGAATAACAGTCTCTCCACGTTTTGATGACACTCAAAAGGAAGAAGCGATACGTATCATCAAAAAATTAATTTCGACGAGAAGCCGCAAGCATGTAAATGGCGAGATCCCGGAATCTCGTATCGATTATATCTCGGACCATTTGGGGATATCCCGGCAAGAAGTGATGCTGGTCATTCGCTTGTTGCGGGAAGAGAATATTCTGGCAGACGCTTGTGACTTGACAGCTTATATAAAAAAAGGTGAAAACAGCAATCGTTCGCTTGAAACAGTCCTTCTTTACAACCGTCTTGATGAATACCTTTTATCCGTTTTTACCGCAAAAGAACAATCTTTCAATCTGAAAGAGCTACGGAAAGAAGCCGAGATCGAGACTGGAAAAAGTATTTCGCCAGATAAGCTAAACAGACTCCTTAATTTTTGGTCTGAAAAGAACTGGATCAAACGGATATACTTGGATAAAGCGCATAATTATGTCACGATTGCCCGTACCGGATCGGTCCTCGATCTGGAAGAACTGACGGAAGGGAGGCATCTCTTGTCTGATTTCATCATTCGTTATTTGTTTGAGAAAACAGGACAGTCCAGCGAGCTGGAACAGAGCGGAAATATTTTGGTCGAGTTTTCCATGCTTGAGCTGAAAGAGGCGTATGAGAAGGATGTCAGGAAACAATTGTTTGGGCATACCATTCGGATGGAAGACATTGAAGATACTCTTTTGTATCTTTCGCGGATAGAAGCCTTACAGATCGAAGGTGGCTTCTTGGTGTTATACAACCGATTGCAGATAGACAGATTGGTTCTGAATAATAAGATGCAATATAAACAGGATGATTATCATAAACTCGAACTGTTTTATGCCAATAAGATCCAGCAGATTAATATTGTCGGTGAATATGTACGGAAAATGCTTTCCGGTAATAGCGATGCATTGGAATTTGTTGACGACTATTTCCAACTGAATTATTCGTCATTCCTCCAAAAATATTTCCCTGGTAAACGGAGGGATGAGATTAACCGGAAAATGACGAATACCAAACTTCAGCGGTTATTGGGGGAATTGTCCGAAACACAATTGGAGATTGTCAAGGATGACCGTCCCGGTTCTATAGTCGTCATGGCGGGACCCGGAAGTGGAAAGACACGTGTACTTGTTCATAAACTGGCTTACTTGCTGTTGGAGGAAGATGTCAAGCACGAACAACTCTTGATGCTGACTTTTTCTCGTGCTGCTGCGAGCGAATTCAGACGACGGTTATGGGATTTGATAGGGACTGCTGCTGGTTATGTTGAGATCAAGACTTTCCACTCTTATTGTTTCGACCTGTTAGGGCTGCAAGGTTCTTTAGAAAAATCATCTTCCGTAATTATCGATGCCGTGGGAAAAATAGACAATGGGGAAGTAGAGATAAATCGTATTACAAAAACGGTTCTGGTGATTGATGAGGCGCAGGATATGACTGAAGACGAGTTTGCACTGGTGGAGGCGCTTATTCGTAAAAATGAGGACTTGAAGGTGGTCGCGGTAGGTGACGATGACCAGAATATTTACAGTTTCCGTCGTTCGAATTCCCGATATATGAGAAAGCTGGTCGATGAATACGGTGCTCGTACGCATGATTTGCTGGTCAATTTCCGAAGCAAAAAGTGTTTGGTTGAGTTTGCGAATCGTTTTTGGGAAACTATACCTGAAAGAATGAAGCAGTCGCGGATCATTTCTCACGACCAGGATGAAGGTGAGATCCGTATCGTTCAATACCAGTCGCCGAATATGGTTATACCATTGGTGCAGGATATTTGTGCAACCCCTCTGATCGGAACGACCTGCGTATTGACTCAGACAAACTGGGAAGCGATACAGGTTGCCTGTTTGTTGAAAGATAAACGTATGCCAGTCCGTTTGATTCAGTCGAACGAGGGTTTCCGTCTGTGCGATATGGATGAGATGCGTTTCTTCAACCGGATTTTAGGATCGCAAGCGGAGGTTCATCTGATAGATGAAGTATGCTGGGCTGAGGCAAAACAAGCTATTAAAAATGAATATTGTGAAGCTGCTTCTTGGGAAATTTGCCGGGGGATTATTCAGAATTTCGAACAACTTTATCCCTGTAAGTATCGTTCGGATTGGGAAACGTATCTGTTTGAATCGAAGCTGGAAGATTTCTATGCCGTTCGGGGAGAAACTATCGTTGTTTCTACGATTCACAAGGCAAAAGGGAAAGAGTTTGATAATGTCTTTCTGCTTTTAAACGATAATAGGGATTTATTAGGGGATAATCAGCCTGTCACGGATGAAAAGAGACGTGAGATTTATGTAGCACTCACACGTGCCAAAAATAAGTTATCGATCCATTTGAATAGCTATTATCCGGAAATTTTCGGCAATGAGGAAAAAATTATCCGGTTCGATAAGGCTTATTATCCGATGCCGGAACGTTTACTGTTCTTGCTTACGCATCGCGATGTATGGTTGGATTTTTTCAAAGATGCAAGGAGGCAGGAGTCGATTGGAAATCTGAAAAGTGGCATGCCATTGCGGTTGATGGAGGGCGGTTGTTGCGATTCGTCGGATAAGGAAGTTGTCCGTTTTTCAAACAGTTTCAAAAAAGAGATCGAGAAATGGCTGGATAAGGGATATGAACTGAAAGAGGCACGCGTTAATTTTGTCGTGTATTGGAAAAAAACGGGAGAAGAAGAGGAGGTAAAAGTTCTTTTACCGGAAATAGTGTTGGTAAAGGTGAGAAACTTAAATGTTTCGGAATTGATGATTTTATAAATGTGGAGGATGATATGAAAATACTGGAAACGGAACGATTGTTATTACGGGGATTGGAACAAGGAGATTTTAAGGATGTGTGCAAACTGTTGCAGGACGATGAAGTCATGTATGCCTATGAAGGGGCATTCAACGATCAGGAAGTGCAAAACTGGCTGGATAGGCAGTTCGGACGGTACCGGCACGACGGCTTCGGTTTATGGGGAGTGGTTGAGAAAGGTAGCAACGAACTAATTGGGCAGTGTGGTATTACTTATCAGGAATTTGACGGAAAACGAGTCCCTGAAATCGGTTACCTTTTTAAAAAGGAGTTTTGGCATAAGGGCTTTGCTATCGAAGCTGCTGTCGCTTGTCGGGAGTATGCTTTCCATACGCTTGGTTTCGAAGAGGTCTATTCGATCATACGGGATACCAATATTGCTTCCCAAAAAGTAGCGCGGCGCAATGGCATGCAAAAAGTGGCAACCTTCATTAAGCATTACCGAGGGGTGGACATGCCGCATTTTGTTTATAAAGTCAGTTTGTGTAAATGAGAAATCCAAAAGCGATTTCCCAGAACAAAATCGCTCTGATAATGATTATATAAAAAAGCCTTTTGCTTTCTTACGATCCGTATGTGATGAAAGGACTTTTTCTTTTTATTTGGTAGATTTGTTGAAAGAATATTGTTTTATAGAATAATTTAACTAAATGGTAGATAAAATGATTATTTCTATTAATGTGTCAAATAAACTTCGTTTATATGAACATTATGTAATATAATGTAAGTATCTTTGCAGTCGGAATAAACAAGATAGAACCAAATGGAAGTACTTAAACACGAGTGTGGAGTCGCCATGGTCCGGTTACTAAAGCCTTTGGAATATTATCATCAGAAGTATGGAACCTGGATGTATGGGCTCAATAAGCTCTATTTGTTGATGGAAAAGCAGCATAACCGCGGTCAAGAAGGAGCCGGTTTAGCATGCGTCAAGTTGGAAGCTAGTCCCGGCGAAGAATATATGTTTCGGGAAAGAGCATTAGGCACAGAAGCCATTACCGAGATATTCGCAGCCGTTCATGAGTATTACAAGGATTTGCCGCCCGACAAACTGAATGATCCGCTTTTTGCTAAAACAAACCTTCCCTTTGCAGGAGAGCTTTATATGGGACACCTGCGTTACAGTACGACCGGGAAATCCGGTATTTCCTATGTCCATCCTTTTTTACGCCGTAACAACTGGAGAGCCAAGAACCTTGCTCTTTGCGGTAATTTCAATCTTACTAACGTACAGGATATTTTTGAAGAGATAACAGCCATCGGCCAGCATCCGCGTGCCTATGCCGACACTTTCATCATGCTAGAACAGGTGGGGCACCGTCTGGACCGTGAGGTCGAACGCCTGTACCGGAAGTACGAAGCCGAAGGGCTGAAAGGAATGAATATCACCCATGCGATCGAGGCAAATGTCGACCTGTCGAATGTCCTGAAACGTTGTGCCCCGCAGTGGGACGGTGGTTTCGTGATCTGCGGATTGACCGGGAGTGGTGAGTCTTTCAGCGTGCGCGATCCCTGGGGCATCCGTCCGGCGTTCTATTATGCCGATGACGAGATCGTGATCCTGGCAAGCGAACGTCCGGTGATCCAGACGGCCATGAACGTGCCTGCCGAAGATGTACATGAACTGAAAAGGGGAGAGGCACTGATCATCAACAAGCAAGGTAATTGGCATACGTCGCAGATCGTAGAGCCGAAGGAAAATAAGGCCTGCTCGTTCGAGCGCATTTACTTCTCACGTGGAAGCGATCGGGATATTTACCGCGAACGGAAACGGTTGGGTGAAAATCTTGTACCTGCAGTCTTGAAGGCTGTGGACAACGATCTGAACCATACGGTCTTTTCCTTTATCCCGAATACGGCGGAGGTCGCCTACTTTGGATTGCAGGAGGGCATGAACGAATATTTGAACAAGAAGAAAAAGGAATGGATCGCCGATCGCAGCCACCTGCTTCAGGAGGAAGAACTGGAACAAATCCTGTCCATGCGTGTTAGGTGTGAAAAAGTAGCGATCAAAGATATAAAATTGCGTACCTTTATTGCCGAGGGAAACAGTCGTAACGATCTGGCTGCCCATGTGTACGATATCACGTACGGAAGCATCGTGCCTTTCGAGGACAATCTGGTCGTGATCGACGACAGTATCGTGCGCGGTACGACACTCCGGCAGAGTATCATCGGTATTCTGGACCGCCTGAATCCGAAGAAGATCGTGGTGGTCAGCTCGTCTCCGCAGGTGCGCTATCCGGACTATTACGGTATTGATATGTCTCGTATGAGCGAATTTATCGCGTTCAAGGCTGCCGTGGCACTTTTAGTGGACAAGGGGATGGAATCCGTTCTGCTCGATGCCTATAAGAAAGCCAAGCGGCAGCAGGTTATGCCGTGCGATGCGACCGTAAATTATGTGAAGGAGATTTATGCGTCTTTCACCGACGAGGAAATTTCGGCCAAGATGGTGGAACTGCTTACCCCCGTAGGAACACGTGCGAAGGTGGAGATTGTCTACCAGACACTCGAAGGGTTACATGCCGCTTGTCCTGATCATCCGGGCGACTGGTATTTCTCCGGTGATTATCCGACACCTGGTGGTGTACGAATGGTGAACGAAGCGTTCATTCATTATATGGAAGAGGAATATTGGGGAATTGAAAAATGATAATTGAATATTGAAAATGACAAGAAAAACAGCAACATTGGTCTTAGACGACGGAAGCATGTTTCACGGCTTCTCTTTTGGTTTTGACAAGGCAGTGGCCGGCGAAGTGGTGTTCAACACTGCTATGACCGGTTATCCCGAAAGTCTTACCGACCCTTCGTATGCCGGGCAGTTGATGGTTCTGACTTATCCGTTGGTCGGAAACTACGGGGTGCCTCCTTTCTCTATCGAAGAGAACGGCTTGCCTACCTTCATGGAGAGTGAGAAAATTCATGCGGAGGCGATTATCGTGAGTGACTATAGTGAAGAGTATAGCCACTGGAATGCTGTGGAAAGCCTTGGTGACTGGTTGAAACGTGAGAAGATTCCCGGAATCACCGGCATCGATACCCGTGCGCTGACAAAAAAGATACGAGAGCACGGGGTAATGATGGGACGTATCGTTATCGGCACCGCCGATAAAGAAGGTGAAAGTGGAGGGGAAATACCGGATTACGGTAGCATCAATTATGTGGATCGTGTTTCTTGCAAAGACATTGTCGCCTACTTACCTGACGGGATCACCACCCATTACCCTGTAGGCTTCGACAACTTTCAATTTTCAACTTTCAACTCTCAACTCTTGAAGCGTGTTGTGCTTCTCGATTGTGGTGTGAAAGCCAATATCATCCGTAACCTTTTGAAGCGGAATGTAGCGGTGATACGTGTTCCCTGGAACTATGATTTCAATCATTTGGAATACGATGGGCTTTTCCTTTCGAACGGCCCTGGCGATCCTAATACTTGCGATGTTGCTGTCCGGAATATCCGCAAGGCATTGGATAGGGACAAACCGATCTGTGGCATTTGCATGGGAAACCAGTTGCTTGCCAAAGCAGGCGGTGCTTCGATCTATAAACTGAAGTATGGCCACCGCAGCCATAACCAGCCGGTGCGTATGGTGGGGACGGAGAAGTGTTTTATCACCTCCCAGAATCACGGCTACGCAGTGGATAATGACACATTGGGGGCTGACTGGGAACCGCTCTTTGTCAATATGAACGACGGGACAAACGAAGGAATCCGGCATAAGACGAAGCCTTTCTTCTCTTCCCAGTTTCATCCCGAAGCATGTAGCGGACCGACCGATACGGAGTTTATCTTCGATAAGTTTGTCGATTTGCTTTAGGAATTGGGACGACAGATCTAAAAATGTTAACGAATAAAAGAGTCTGAAAATGAAAGAAGATATAAAGAAAGTCCTGATACTCGGTTCCGGCGCCCTAAAGATCGGTGAAGCGGGAGAATTCGACTATTCAGGTAGCCAGGCTTTGAAAGCCATCAAGGAGGAGGGAATCCAGACAGTGCTTATCAATCCGAACATCGCTACGGTACAGACTTCGGAAGGAGTGGCAGATACCGTTTATTTCCTGCCCGTCACTCCCTTCTTTGTCGAAAAGGTGATCGCCAAAGAACGTCCGGATGGCATCCTGCTCGCTTTTGGAGGCCAGACGGCGTTGAACTGCGGTGTGGCGCTTTACCAGAGTGGTGTGCTGGAAAAATATAACGTCCGTGTACTCGGTACTCCGGTACAGGCAATCATGGATACGGAGGATCGCGAACTCTTCGTCCGCAAACTCGACGAGATCGGTGTGAAGACGATCAAGAGCGAAGCGGTGGAAAATGCCGAAGATGCCCGCCGGGCTGCTGCCGAGTTAGGCTATCCGGTGATTGTCCGTGCCGCTTATGCTTTGGGCGGCCTCGGCTCCGGCTTCTGCGACAATGAGGAGGAACTGGATGTACTGGTTGAAAAAGCCTTCTCTTTCTCTTCTCAAGTGTTGGTGGAAAAGAGTTTGAAGGGATGGAAAGAAGTGGAATATGAGGTGGTGCGCGACCGTTTCGACAACTGTATCACGGTCTGCAACATGGAGAACTTCGACCCGTTGGGTATCCATACCGGCGAAAGCATCGTGATCGCTCCGTCACAGACACTGACCAACAGCGAGTATCATAAACTTCGTGAACTGGCTATCCGGATCATCCGTCATATCGGTATCGTGGGCGAATGTAACGTGCAATATGCTTTCGATCCGGAGAGCGAAGACTACCGCGTGATCGAAGTGAACGCCCGTCTTTCCCGTTCGTCTGCGCTGGCCTCTAAAGCAACTGGTTATCCGTTGGCTTTCGTCGCAGCCAAGTTGGGACTGGGTTACGGCCTTTTTGATTTGAAAAACTCGGTGACGAAGACGACAAGTGCTTTCTTCGAACCGGCTCTCGACTATGTGGTCTGCAAGATCCCGCGCTGGGATTTGGGTAAGTTTCATGGTGTGGCTCGTGAGTTGGGGTCGAGCATGAAATCTGTGGGCGAGGTGATGGCGATCGGGCGCACCTTCGAAGAGGCGATCCAAAAAGGGTTGCGTATGATCGGACAGGGCATGCATGGTTTCGTAGAAAACAAGGAGCTGGTGATAACCGACATCGACAAGGCACTCCATAAACCGACCGACACCCGTATCTTCGTTATCTCCAAAGCGTTCCGTGCCGGATATACCATCGATCAGATACACGAACTGACCAAGATAGACCGGTGGTTCCTACAAAAACTCTACGGAATCATGTGTACCTCCAAGGAGTTGCATAAATTGACAATGGACAATGGACAATTGGCAATTAAAAAAGAATATCGCAATCCTGATAATTGTCAATCGTCCATAGTCCATAGTTCATTGCTTCGCAAGGCGAAACGGCAAGGTTTCTCCGATTTTCAGATAGCTCGCGCCTTCGGCCTTGAGGGAAATATAGAAAAAGGTATGATGCAGATCCGCCAGTTTCGTAAGGAACACGGCATCGTTCCGGTAGTGAAACAGATCGATACGCTGGCTGCTGAATACCCGGCGCAGACGAACTATCTGTATCTGACCTATAGCGGTACGGAAAACGACGTGCAGTATCAGGGTGACCACCGTTCCATCGTCGTGCTGGGTTCCGGCGCTTACCGGATCGGCAGTTCGGTCGAGTTCGACTGGTGTGGCGTGCAGGCGTTGGAAACGATCCGTAAGGAAGGTTGGCGTTCGGTGATGATCAACTACAATCCTGAAACAGTTTCGACCGACTATGATATGTGTGACCGCCTTTACTTCGATGAACTGACCTTCGAGCGTGTGATGGATATCCTCGAACTGGAAAATCCGCATGGCGTGATTGTTTCAACAGGCGGCCAGATACCCAATAACCTGGCGATGCGTCTGGACGAGCAGCATGTCAATATCTTGGGGACATCCGCCAAGAGTATCGACAATGCCGAAGATCGCGAGAAATTTTCCGCCATGCTGGACCGCATCGGTGTGGACCAGCCGCGTTGGAAAGAGCTTTCGTCGATGGAAGATATCAACGAGTTTGTGGCTGAGGTGGGTTTTCCGGTCTTGGTTCGTCCGAGTTATGTGCTGAGTGGCGCCGCCATGAATGTCTGCTCCAACCAGGAAGAACTCGAACGCTTCTTGCAGCTGGCAGCCAACGTGTCGCAGAAACATCCGGTCGTTGTCAGCCAGTTCATCGAACATGCCAAGGAAGTGGAAATGGATGCAGTAGCCGATAAGGGTGAGATCGTCATGTATGCTATCTCCGAACATATCGAGTTTGCCGGTGTGCATTCCGGCGATGCAACTATCCAGTTTCCCGCACAAAAGCTGTATGTTGAAACGGTCCGCCGCATCAAGCGTATCAGCAAGCAGATCGCAAAAGAGCTGAATATCTCTGGTCCGTTCAACATCCAATATCTGGCGAAAGGCAACGAGATCAAGGTGATCGAATGTAACCTTCGCGCGAGCCGTTCCTTTCCTTTCGTCAGCAAAGTATTGAAGATTAACTTTATTGAACTGGCCACTCGCATCATGTTAGGTTTACCTGTCGAGAAACCTAATAAGAACGAATTCGATCTGGATTATGTAGGTATCAAAGCCTCGCAGTTCTCCTTCAACCGCTTGCAGAAAGCTGACCCTGTTTTAGGTGTTGATATGGCTTCGACGGGCGAGGTCGGGTGTATCGGCGACGATGTTTCCGAGGCTGTTTTGAAAAGTATGCTTTCCGTCGGTCTCCGTATCCCAGAAAAGAATATTCTGCTCTCGACGGGTACGCCAAAACAGAAAGTGGCCATGTTGGATGCCGCCAAGATGTTGGCATCGAAAGGCTACAACCTCTTTGCAACAGGCGGGACACACCGCTTTCTCGAAGAAAACGGCATCTCCAGTACGCGGGTTTACTGGCCGAGCGAGGAGGACATGGAACCTCAAGCACTCACCATGCTCCACGAAAGGAAGATTGACATGGTTGTGAATATTCCGCGCGACCTTTCAGCCGGTGAGTTGAATAATGGCTATAAGATCCGTCGTGCCGCCATCGATCTGAACGTTCCGCTCATCACAAATGCCCGTCTGGCAAGCGCCTTTATCGAAGCATTTTGCACGCTGGGCATGGACGATATACAAATCCGAAGCTGGCAGGAGTATAAGTGATTTGTTACTTTTGGATCAAGTTCAAAGTAACAGAAATAATTATTACATTTGTGGTAATTAAAATAAACCAATATGAAGATAGGATTATTTATTCCCTGTTATATCAATGCGGTATATCCGGAAGTTGGTGTTGCTTCCTATAAATTATTGAAAAGTCTCGGGTTGGATGTGGATTATCCGTTAGACCAGACTTGTTGTGGCCAGCCAATGGCAAATGCCGGATTCGAGCATGAATCGGCAGGGTTGGCGCTGCGTATGGAAGAATTGTTCCGTTCGTACGATTATGTGGTTGGCCCTTCTGCCAGTTGTGTCGCTTTCGTGAAAGAGAATCATCCCGGTATTCTGGAAAAGGCAGGTCATGTGTGTATGAACAGCAAGAAGATTTATGATATCTGCGAGTTTCTGCACGATATTGTGAAGGTCAAGGAACTGAAAGCTGAATTTCCCCACAAGGTAAGCATTCACAATAGCTGTCACGGTGTGCGCGAGTTGCATCTTTCTTCTCCGAGTGAACGGAATATCCCGTATTTTTCTAAGTTGCGCGATCTCCTCTCTTTGGTGAAAGGCATTGAGATATTCGAACCGAAACGTATCGACGAGTGCTGTGGGTTCGGTGGCATGTTTGCGATTGAGGAACCCGAAGTGTCCGTCTGTATGGGACGAGATAAGGTGAAGGACCACATGAGCACAGGAGCCGAGTACATCACCGGTGCCGATAGTTCCTGCCTGATGCATATGGAAGGCGTGATCAAGCGTGACAACCTTCCGATCAAAACGATTCATATTGTTGAAATATTAGCCTCCGGATTATGAGCACGAAACATTCAAAAGCGGCTGCCCGCTTCATCGGGAACCGCAAGCAGGAAGCCTGGCACGACGAAACCCTCTGGATGGTCCGTGTCAAACGGGATAAAATGAGCCATTCGCTTCCCGAATGGGAACGCTTGCGTGAACTGGCTTGTGAGATCAAACTTTATTCGAACAGCCATTTGGATGTCCTTTTGGAAGAGTTCGAGAAGAACGCCACGGCCAACGGAGCGATTGTCCATTGGGCGAAAGACGCGGCGGAACATAATGCGATCGTCGAGGAAATCCTGCAACAGCACAAGGCGCATACGCTGATAAAGAGCAAATCCATGTTGACAGAAGAGTGTGGTATGAACGATTACCTGTTCGGAAAAGGTTACGATATAATCGAGAGCGACCTCGGCGAACGTATCCTTCAATGGATGAAACTTCATCCCAGCCATATCGTGATGCCCGCTATCCATATCAAGCGGCAGGAGGTGGGCGAGATGATGGAGCGCGTGTTAGGTACGGAAAAAGGCAATTCCGACCCGACCTATCTGACGCATGCCGTCCGCAAAAATATGCGTGAGAAATTCCTGACAGCCGATGTTGCCATGACGGGAGCTAACTTTGCAGTTGCTTCGACTGGAGAGATAGTGGTCTGCACCAACGAGGGGAATGCAGATATGGGAACTTCTTTCCCGAATGTTCACATTGCGACGTTCGGAATGGAGAAGATCGTGCCGGATCGGGACTCGTTAGGTGTCTTCACCCGCCTGCTGGCACGCTCCGGCACGGGGCAGCCGATCACTTCCTACACTTCTCACTATTGTAAACCGAAAGAAGGAGGTGAGTTTCATATCATCATAGTCGATAACGGGCGGAGTGATATCCTGGCATGTCCCGATCATATCCGTACGCTGAACTGCATCCGTTGTGGCGAGTGTATGAATACTTGTCCGGTCTATCGCCGTAGCGGTGGTTATTCCTATACATATTTTATACCCGGCCCGATTGGGATCAATCTAGGGATGCTGAAAGATCCGGTGAAATATTCGGACAATGTTTCTGCCTGTTCGTTGTGCCTCTCTTGCTCGAATGTTTGCCCGGTCAAGATAGACCTCGGCGAACAGATCTATCGCTGGCGTCAGGACTTGGATAAGATAGGGAAAGCGAGTACGGAGAAAAAGATTATGTCCGGCGGCATGAAGTTCCTGATGGAACGTCCGAAACTGTTCAATACGGCTTTGAAGTTTGCCCCGGTAGTCAATAACATGCCTCGTTTTATGATCTACAACGCTTTGAATGCATGGGGGAAGGGCCGTGAACTGCCAGCTTTTGCCAAGCAGTCGTTCAATGAAATGTGGAAAAGTAACAAGATAAAATAATGTAGGGGTGAAGTATGCTTGCCCTTAAAATGATACGACAATGAGTAGCAAAAACGATATATTATCTGCTATCCGTCGTCACACCGGCAAACGTTACGATATGCCGGAACTGACGCTGGATGCCATCACTTACGAAGATAAAATCCTCCAGTTTACCGACTCTCTGAAAGCTGCTGGGGGGCAAGTCGTCCTGATGCAGCCTGGAGACGATATCAACGATATTATTCGTCACCATTTTCCTGATGCAATCCGTATCGCCTCCAATCTGTCCAGTATTACCTGTGCCACCTTTAATCCGGACGATCTCGACGATCCTCGTGAGTTGGACAATACAGACCTTGCCATCGTGGAAGGCCATTTTGGTGTAGCCGAGAACGGGGCTGTCTGGATTACCCGCCAGGTAAAGCATAAGGCATTGTATTTTATCTCCAACAGCCTGGTTATGCTGATAGACCGCAATTCGATCGTGAACAATATGCATGAAGCCTATAAACGGACGGAAAACATGACATATGATTTCGGTGCTTTTATCTCAGGCCCCTCTAAAACAGCTGATATAGAACAGGCTCTTGTATTGGGTGCACATGGCCCGGTCAAGGTATTGGTTGTGTTGAAATAGGATGTGTTCCCGTAAATAGCTGAAAAAACAGGGTAACGCAGATCTTGCCAATTGGGTGGATTTGCGTTACTCTATATGTCCTGTTGTTATTAATCTACATTTCGCTTATTAAACAACGAAGCGATCCATAACATCAGAATGGCTCCGACTGTCGCCGTAATCAGACTGCCGATAATACCGGAAGCTGCAATTCCGAGTAATCCGAATACCCAGCCGCCCAATACACCGCCGGCTATTCCCAAAATCAGATTGATTATTACTCCGAAGCCACCGCCCCGCATGATTTTACCGGCCAGAAAGCCGGCTGCTATACCTATGATAATGTACCATAAAAATCCCATAGCTTTTAAATTTTATGTTGTTATTGTATATATAACCGCTCATGGAGGCATGAAGTTTATTGCAGTAAAGGATTCCTTTTTCAAAGCATATATGTTTTGAAAACGAAACATATATGTTTTGCATTCAAAACATATATGCTTTGAAAAGGGCTGTCATTGCAATCGCTTAAACCTGTTTTCCCATTTGATAGGCATCTTTCATGGCGGGATTTCCGTTGATCTCTCCTTTGTGCCAAACGCCTAATCCGAACACGGTTCCTTTTATTACGGGATCTTCCAGGCAGTCCAGGAATCCCTGGAAAGTGTCGATCGTGCGGAGCATTTTCTTACGGTCGTCTTCGGCTGCCGTTACGATGAAATAAAATTCCTTGCCGTTCATCTCCGTGTATCTTCCACAGCAGCGGTCTATCAGGGTTTTCATTTGAGCGCTTATTGTGTAGAAATAGACTGGGGTAGCCATTACGATCACATCGGCATCCACCATTTTTTCGATGATTTCTGCCGCGTCGTCTTTTTGAGGGCATGGCTTCTGGTACAGACTGCATGTACTGCATCCCGTACAGTAATGGATTGTTTTGTCTCTCAGGAAAATCTTTTCCACTTCATGATTGCTTTCTGCCGCACCACGCATAAATTCGTCACAGAGCGTGTCTGAGTTGCCGCCTCGGCGGGGACTGGATGATAAGATCAATACTTTTTTTGCCATACTTGTATATTAGTTTAAATCGCTATTAAGAATGTTCCGGAGGAACAGATACAAAGTTACTGTGACAGGTTGGTTCGGATTGTATATGAATTACGGGGATAAGTACCATTTTTACAGGATAAGGGTATACATCCTGATTTTTGGTCAACGGACAGGCGTGTAGTCTATCTCGGACTCTTCGTCCGTCGCTTCGAGCTTGAATATGACAGGGCGTAATCCGTCATTGCAACTGCAGATGGCAACTCCCGGTTTTCTGATCCAGTCTCCATAATAGAATACTTCTTTTCCAGCACCATGTGACAACGCAAAAGCATATTGGTAAATCGCTTTCCAAGCCTCGTCACAAAAACCTTCCGGCTTGGCATAATCAGCATAAAAAACTTGTCCTTCTTTCAGCATGGGGCAGGCGGTCAATCCTTCGGCGCCGTATTCGCGGGCCAGTTGTTCATCTAAAGTAGTTTTTAATACCGTAATCTTGACTTTTTTCATCTGATATGTTTTTTGATGGTTTAACAATGAAAATCTGAATCAGAACAGGAAACCGAGTGAGAAACTCATTATGTTTGTTCGTTTTTCAATGTTGAGAGTCCCTTTCTGGTTGGCCTCGGTACCTATCTCACGGAAATCGGAAGCTACCTCGTTCAAACCGAATTCATAACTGAAGTCAAGAAACAGACGCCAGATACTGACTCCCAGCCCGGCGGCTATGCTGATGCCGAAAGGGGTATTGTCGTCTTCAAACTCGCGGGGTCTGTCTGTCATATCTGTACTGTAGCGCGTTTTGTAGTTGTATTTGATATTGGGGCCGAACATCATGCTTAATGCGTACGGACCTTCTTTTACCAGATAATAACCGATCATCACCGGAACTTCGAGCGTGGCGGACTTATAAGTAATCCGGTTCTTGCCGATAGGCATTTGGGTGTTTGTCCCGTCAGGCAGGCTGTTTTCCGTCTGTGGTATGTTGAAACGTATGTCACCTTCCGTATATTGCCATGCCAAGCTGGGTTGAATATAGAAACGATCGATATTGACTCGTGCAAACACAGCTGCTTGGTAACCTACCTTATATTGCAGACGTATGTCTTCCATCTCCTGATTGTCTATCGTCAACGATTTGACAATCGGGAGCGCGGCATTGACTCCGACTTTTCCTCCCCAGTTGAATGTCTTGTCTTCGATCTTGATAAACTTCTGGGCGTTGGCCGAGAAACAGAATGGAAGTATCAGCAATATAAGGTAAATTTTCTTCATGACTATTTTTTCTTTCTGACCGACCAGCCGAATTTACCGACAAAGTCGCCCAATCCGTAATATTTGCCATGTGAATAAGCCAGCAGGTCAGCACGCTGCATATCGAAAGCTCCCGTTTTCGGGTCCAGATATTTGTCGTCGGCCTGCACGTTTACCACATCGGCGATAAACATGTCATGGCTGCCTAATGCCATTACTTCTTTTACCCGGCATTCGATGCAGAGCGGGCATTCTTCGATGATTGGAGCATTTACGACTGAGGCTTTTCCTGGCGTCAGTTTCATCTCTTCGAACTTAGTATGATCTTTGCCGGAATTGACACCACACCAGTCTGTTGCGTATGCTAAAGAGCGGGTTGTCAGGTTAATCACAAATTCCATGTTCTTTTTCAAGATCGGGTAGGAGTGACGTTCCGGACGGACGGAGATATAACACATCGGTGGGTTAGTACATATCGTACCCACCCACGCGACAGTGATAATATTGTATTCTGAAGGCTCAGAGCCGCAACTAACCATTACTGCTGGCAGCGGATAGATCATCGTGCCGGGCTTCCAGTCGTGTTTCATGACAATTGGTAATTAACAATGGGCAATTAAAAGACTGCGACAAATAATTGTCGATTGTCCATTGTCGATTGTTAATTATTTAACGATGATGTCTTCTTTATTAATCTTGCGTTCGCAATAATGGCATCTGATTGTACCCTTTTCTTTGTCGATTACATCGAAACGAGTCGGCATTGGTTCATTATTGGTAATGCATTTCGGATTGTTGCATTTTACGAGCCCTACCAGTTCGTCTGGTAAGGTAACGGTCTTTTTCTCCACCACTTCGTAATCGCGGATAATGTTCAGGATCACGTTTGGGGCGATCAGGGCGATGCGGTTGATCTCTTCGTCACAGAAGAACTTGTCGGAGATTTTGATCATGCCTTTACTGCCCATTTTATTGCTGTGGAAATTGTTGCCGATCGTAATCGTATTGTCCATGTTTTCCAGCCCCAGTAATTTGGCTACTTTAAACAACTGGCTGGGGGGAATATGATCAATGGCAGTACCGTTCTCTAAAGCGGCGACCTGCAATTCTTTTTTCTTTTCTGCTGACATAACTTTTGATAATTGAAAATTGATAATTGAAAGTTGAAAATCAGGAAACGGGATTCTTAATCTTCAACGGAAATGCCCAACACTTCGCAGATGATGGCTTGACGGGCGAACAGTCCGTTGCGTGCCTGCTGGATATAATAGGCTTTCGGATTATCGTCCACATCATAAGCGATTTCGTTCACGCGAGGCAGCGGATGCAGGATGCGCAAGTTCTCGCGACTGTTTTTCAGCATGTCATTCTTCAGTATATACACATTCTTTACACGTTCGTATTCTTCGAGGTCGGTGAAACGTTCGCGTTGTACACGAGTCATGTACAGAATATCCGTCTGGTTGATGATGTCTTCCGTAAATTCGGTATATTCGTTGTATTTGATGCCATGTTTGTCGCAGAAGTTTTTCTGTTCGTCCGGCATGCGGAGTTCGTTTGGTGCGATAAAGTTGAATGTCGGGTTGAAATGAGACATACCTACTATCAGTGAGTGTACGGTACGTCCGTATTTCAGGTCGCCTACCATTGTGATGTTGAGATCGGTCAGCTTGCCTTGTGTCTTTTGAATGGAATAGAGGTCCAGCATTGTCTGGGAAGGATGCTGGTTTGCTCCGTCACCGGCATTGATGATAGGCACGTCCGTAACCTCCGATGCATAACGGGCGGCGCCTTCCAAATGGTGGCGCATAATGATAAGATCGACGTAGTTGCTTACCATCAGGATGGTATCTTTCAGTGTTTCGCCTTTGGAGGAACTAGTCGTGGAAGCGTCGGAGAAACCGATCACACGGCCGCCCAACCGGTTCACCGCAGTTTCGAAACTCAGACGTGTGCGGGTGGAGGGTTCGAAGAACAAGGTCGCTGCAACTTTGCCTTCCAGCACCTTACGGTTCGGATTTGCTTCAAACTTCCTGGCGTTATCCAGAATACGAAGAATGTCCTCTTTGGAGCATTGATCGATAGAAACTAAACTTTTACTTTTCATTGTTGTGTATATTCTGTCTTATGCCCACAAAAGTATAAAAAAATGAATAGACAATGTCATGGCTCCGCTTATTTTTCATTTGATAAAAAAGGACCTGTTTCGTTGAAGTTTGGATACTTTTTCTGAAACAGGTCCTATGGAATAGGTAAAAGGTCCGGTTTAGAAGGTTTTTGGCTTTTATGGATAAAAAATGTTTTCTTATTCTCTACCGCCGCCTAAAGCTTGATAAAGGTTGATCACGCTTTGTATCTCGGTGAACCGGTTAGCTGTTTGTGACAGCTGTGCACTCAACAAGGACTGGCGGGCGGTCAGCACTTCCAGATAGGTCGTCGTACCATGTTCCATCAGCAACGAGGTGCTTTCCAATGCTTTTTCCAAGGATTGGATTTGCTTTTCGAACAAAAGGGTCTTGGCCTTGCTTGTCTGGCAGGCGACTAAAGCGTCGTTGACTTCGCTGCCGGCATTCAGCAAGGCTTGCTGGAAAGACAGGCTTGCTTCTTCCTGCTGTGCTTTGGCGATGCGGTATTGGGCCATGATCTGTCCTTTATTGAACAATGGTTGTGTGAGTGAGCCGACTGCCGAAGCCAGGAATTTGCCTGGATTGACGATCATACTCCCTGCCGAGTTGGTCCATCCGGCACTTCCACTCAGTACGATGGAAGGATAGAAAGCGGCACGAGCCTGGTTGGTCGCGTAAAATGCTTGTTCCAGCGAACGTTCGGCAGCACGTACATCGGGACGGTTCGATAACATTTGCATCGGTACGCCGACTGCTACGTCTTCCGGGAGCTGCTGGTCGGCCAGCTTTCCACGTTCGTAGCGGCGCGGTGTCTCAGCGAGCAATAGGGCGAGACTATTTTCGACTTGGTTGATCTGCTCTTTCAAGTCAAGAATGGAAGTCTGTACGCTGTAGTAAGCCGCTTCCATTTGGGAAGTGGCCGCCTCGTTGGCTAATCCGGCATCCATCAATGCACGGGTAGAAGCCACCGTCTCTTTCCAGGCTTCTTCTGTCTGTTGCGAAATGGCTAACTGTTCATCTAACATCAACAATGTATAGTATACGTTGGCGATCCCGGCGATCAACTGGGTACGCACAGCCTGCTGGTAGTCCTTGCTTTGGGCATACAGTGCTTTGGCCTGTTGCTTGGCATTGCGCAGACGTCCGAAGATGTCCAGTTCCCAACTGGCTGTGACTGGCAGCGTGTATGTCTTTGTCGCTTTCCCACCGTCGAAACTGCTGATCGTTCCTTGCGGGGAAAGTGCGAACGAAGGAAGGAAAGCAAGTTTTGCCGACATTAACGCCGCTTCCGCTTCCTCGATCTGCAATTGGGCGGACCGGAGATCGGTGTTGTTTTGTAACCCTTGTTCGATAAGAGCCTGTAACTGCGGGTCCGTAAAAAGTTCCCGCCAGTTCACATTACCGAAGTTGGTCGTATCATCGACAGCCACCTCTTCTCCGTACAGGTTGTCCGGAGTCGTCTCGGCCGGTTGATATTTGGTGTATATGCCGCAACTGCTCAACAGGGCGGTTGCGGTTGTTAATACGATTATTTTCTTCATACCTTATTTATTTTCATTGTTTAAACCGTCACGTTCGGTTTGGCTCTTTTGCTTTTCCAACGCAACTTGCATATCGGTTTCAACTTCCATCGGCGGACGGATTTTTTCTTGCATGTATTCGAAAATGATGTAGAATACCGGCACGACGAACAGTAATGCCAATGTCCCGACTGCCATACCGCCGACAACACCTGTTCCTAATGAACTGTTACCGTTGGCTCCGGCTCCGGATGCGAACATAAGCGGAAGCATACCGAAGATCATCGTAAGTACGGTCATCAAAATCGGACGTAAACGGGCTTGTGCGGCCGAATAAGCCGATTCGACGATCCCCATCCCTTTACGACGGCGTTCGATGGCGAACTCAGTAATCAAAATTGCCGTCTTGGCCAAAAGTCCGATCAACATGATTACACCGGTCTGCAAGTAGATGTTATTTTCCAATCCAAACAGTTTGGCAAACAGGAATGAACCCATCAAACCGAACGGAACAGACAGGATAACGGCCCAGGGCACAAGAAAACTTTCGTACAGACAAGCCAGAATCAAGTAGATAAGCAAGATACAGACCGCATAGATAAAGAGTGTCTGCGAGCCTCCCGTATTGGCCTCTTCACGTGCCATACCGCCATATTCGTACCCGTATCCTGTCGGCAGCATTTGGGCAGCCACTTCCTCGATGGCCTGTTGTACTTCACCCGTGGAATATCCCGGTGCCGGGTTCACATTGACCGTGATACAGCTAAAGAGGTTGAAACGATTGGATACTTCAGGTCCGAGTACCCGTTTCAGGGTTACGAACTGGCTGAGCGGAGCCATTTCCGTCCCGTTGCGGACGAACATGTTGTTCAGGGCTTGTTCGTCAAGACGATATTCAGGTGAGGCTTGTGACATCACACGGTATACTTTCCCGAATTGGTTGTAGTTGGAAACGTATGCACCACCACAATAGCTACCCAATACGTCGAGAACCGTCGAAGGTGAAATGCCTGCCCGTTTACATTTGGCTGCATCCACATCGACCGATATCTGCGGGAAGTTCATTGCATAAGAAGTATAAGCCATTGCAACTTCTGGGCGCTGGTTTAAAGCTCCGATATACTGCATGGCGTTGCCGTAGAAAGTGCTCATATCTCCACCTGTACGGTCCTGCAAGTTCAACTCGATAGAGTTACCCAGACCGTAGCCCGGAATCATACCCGGCTGGAAGCAGAATATCTGCGCTTCTTTGATTTGGGCGAATTGTGCGTTTAGGCGGGCTACTACTGCGTCGGAAACATGTTCGGCCCCTTTTCTTTCATCCCAGTTTTTCAAACGGATGATTGCCATACCGTAGGAAGTACCTTGACCAGCCAGGAAGCCGTAGCCAGCTACGCGGGCGTAGTGTTCTACTTCGGGCGTGTTCTTCAGGATATTCTCTACTTTGTCCAGCACCTTGCCCGTTTCTTCTAATGTGCTACCCGGAGCAATGGCCACGTTTGCCATGATGGTCCCTTGGTCTTCTTGCGGGACAAGACCTGTTTTGGTATTGCTGATAAGCCATCCCAGCAGAATAATGGATGCGATCGTTCCGGCCCATACCATCCAGCGGTGGTGAATAAAGAACATGACGCCTTTTTTGTATTTGCCCAACACGGCATTGAAAGAGGCATTGTAGGCTGCACGTACACGTCCGTTGAAACTTTTGGCACTCTTGTTTCCATCGCTCGGGCGCATCATCATAGCACACAAGGCGGGGCAGAGCGTCAATGCACAGATCATGGAAAGACCTACGGAGGTTGCCATCGTCACACCGAATTGTGTGTAGAAAATACCAGAAGTACCGCCCATGAAAGTTACCGGTATGAACACGGCCATGAACACACAGGTACAAGAGATAACGGCCATCGTCACGTCACCCATCGCATCTTTCGTTGCTTGATAGGACGAGGTGTAACCCGCATCGAATTTCGCCTGTACGGCTTCTACCACTACGATCGCGTCATCCACTACCGTACCGATGGCAAGCACCAGGGCAAACAGGGTCAGAATGTTGATCGTGAATCCGGCTGCGGTCAGACAGGCGAATGTACCGATCAACGAAACGATGATTGAAATAGACGGGATCAAGGTACTCTTGAAGTCTTGCAGGAAGAAATACACCACGAGGATTACGAGGATGATCGCCACGATCAGTGTTTCGACTACATTATAAATAGAAGCAAATAAGAAGTCGTTGGAGCTCATCATCGTGATGAATTCCATACCTGTAGGCAATTCTTCTTTCATCTTTTCCAATTCGGCGGCAATACGTTCGTTGACTTCCGTAGCATTGGAACCGGCTACCTGGTAAATCATGAATGTCACGGCTGGTTTGCCGTCCATTTGGCTGTCGAAACCGTAACTCAATGTTCCCAACTCAACCTTAGCGACATCTTTCAGGCGTAAGACAGAACCGTCTTCCTGAGCACGGACGACGATATTCTGGAATTCTTCTACGCTCTTCAAGCGTCCACGATATTTCATCGTATATTGGAAAACGTTTTTCGAGTTTTCACCCAGCGAACCGGTCGGAGCCTCGATATTCTGTTCTCCTAATACAGCAGTCACATCCGATGGAACCAAGCCGTATTGGGCCATTCGTTCGGGGTTCAGCCAGATACGCATACTATAGGTATCACCCAACTCCATTACGTCACCTACGCCTTCGATACGTTTGATACGTGGGATGACGTTGATGTCGAGGTAGTTTTCGAGAAAGGTCTTGTCAAATCGTCCGTCAGTGCTGACAAGTGCGTCGATCTGCAGGAAGCTGGTCTGTCGTTTTTGAGTGCTGACACCGATACGGGTTACTTCAGCAGGCAATAAACCCTGTGCCTTCGTTACACGATTCTGTACGTTGACGGCTGCCATATCGGGGTTTGTCCCTTGTTTGAAATATACCTCGATCGTTGCCGAACCGGCATTGGTTGCTGTTGAAGTCATGTACATCATGTTTTCCACACCATTGATGCTTTCTTCCAGTGGCATGATAACACTGTTCATCACCGCATTGGCATCCGCTCCGGTATAGGTTGCCGATACGTGGACCGTAGGCGGCGCAATGTCAGGATATTGCTCGACCGGCAAGGTAAAGAGCGAAATTAGTCCGATCGCCAAAATAAGAATGGAGATGGAGATGGCCATAACAGGCCGTTTGATAAATATATTTCCTTTCATACTTCGATCCTTTATTTAACTTGCGTTCCTTCGCGTACTAACCCGGCTCCTTCGGATACGATTTCTTCGCCAACCTTCAATCCGTCAAGTACGATATATTCGCGACCGTCGTTGATTTCAGCTACAGTAATCAATGTGGAAACAGCTTTCCCATCCACCACTTTATAGACAAGCGTCTTGTCCTGCAAACGGACTGTTGCACCTTGAGGAATTACGATACAGTCTTTGTAAGTTTGCGGTATGAGCACATTGCCGGAGGCTCCGCTATGAAGCAGGCGGGATTCGTTAGGGAATACGGCACGCACGCCGACTGTCCCGGTCTTCCGATCGATCACTCCGCTGATCGATTCGATCTTTCCTTTTTGTTCGTAAATGGACTGGTCATTCAGTTTCAACGACACTTCCGGCATGTTTTTCAACGCTTCGTCCATGCTTTTGTACTGGCGGCTCATAGCCAGTAATTGATTTTCGGTCATGGAGAAGTAAACATACATGTTCGAATTGTCGGAAACAGTTGTCAACGGTTGGGGAATACTGGCGCTGACCAATGCTCCGGCACGGTAAGGCAACATACCGACAACTCCGTCGGACGGACTTTTGACTTCCGTATAAGACAGGTTGTTGCGGGCGTTTACTTCTTGTGCTTCCGCCTGCGCCAGTTGTGCTTTGGCCGTCAGATAGCTGTTTTCGCTTGTTTTCAGGTTGAAAGCGGAAACGACTTTTTTCGCAAATAATTCTTTAGTACTGTTGTAGTTCAGTTCGGCTGTAGCTAAAGCTGCTTTTGCCACTTCCACATTTGCCTGGGCTGTCTTTAAAGCAGCTTTGTAAGGAACTTGGTCTATAACAAAAAGTAATTGTCCTTTCCGTACGACCTCTCCTTCGGTTACACAAAGCCTTTCGATCGTTCCCGATACTTGCGGATAAATGTCTATATCCTGGCGACCGCGGATCGTGGCCGAATAAGGGGTTGTCAGCTCTTTGTTTGCCGTAGAAACTTTCATCGTCGCGTAAGATGCTTTCATCTGTGCATCCGGTGCATGTTTGCAGGATGCCATCCACATAGTCGTACAGCCGATAACTGCCATCAGCCGTATCCATTTTGCATTTGCTCTTGTCATATTCGTTTTATTCATTAAAAATGACGCAAATGTACCTTAAAAAGAGCGGTTTTATTTGTCTGAATGTCTATATAAATCTTCCATATTTATACAGTATAGATATTTTAAGAAAAGAATGATTGAAAAAAAACAAATAACTATAACTTATTGCCGTATATTATGTAAATAGGGCGTTTGGAGGAGGAAGACAGGTTTATGGGGAAGATAAATTTCACGAGAGAGGGGTGGTGTGCACACCACCCTCTTCTCTATTTTTATTGCAGATATTCTGCCAGTTTGGTCGGCAAGTAGAATGTATTGTTTTTGTCAACGTATACGATTACCGAATTCAGGCGGATTTCTTCCTGGCCTTTCTTTCCGATCGTCACGATGTTGCTGAACGGCGTGATGTTGATCTGCTTCCTTTTGTTTTTTACGACCAGTGAAGGAGAACCTTTCTCGTCTTTAGCCGGAACGATTTCACATTTGAAATCTTTGAATACTTCCGTGTGAGGAGCGAAGTTTCCGGCTGTCAGTTCTTCCAGCGTGTCGTGTGTCATGCCGAACAGGGCACAGAGATAATGATTCAGTTCGATATTCGTGTGCATACCGAGAGGTAAGCTTGTACGGTCGGGATGGTAAGCTGCAAGGAACACCTCTTCGCCTGTGTGGCCGCCGGTTGTGAAACCGAAACAGGTTCTGGAGGTAAGCTGCTTGGACATGAAAGTCGTCAGCGAACTGCTGTATAAAGAGCCTTTGCCTTCGATCGAGCGTTCATTTTCCGGGATCGGGCTGTTTTTGTAATTCTTGCAATGGTTCAAGGCATCCAGTTCTTCAGGAGTTAGTTCGAAGCCGGCATATTCCCGGAAGACGTTTTGCACTTCGGAATTCGGTACACTGTTCACTTTCTTGGCAAAGCCTTCGGCTGTCAATTTATACAAAGAAAGCTGATGAAACAACTGGTCCTTGCTCAGTTTATCGTAACCTTTACAGTCGGCACGGCCGATACTGATACCGCTGTTACCATGATCGGGAACGATCACTACGGCAGTCTCGCCATTCTGACGGGCAAATTCGAGGGCAGCACCGCAAGCACGGTCGAAAGCCAACATATCCGTGGCCATGCCGACCGGATCGTTCGCGTGGGCAGCCCAGTCGACCTTGCTGCCTTCCACCATTAGGAAGAAACCGTTCGGGTTTTGGGATAACTTTTCGATTGCCTTGCGTGTCATCTCTTCCAAGGATGGCTGTTGGCTCGGATCTCGGTCGATGTCGTAAGCCATTTCCCGATCTCCGAACAAAGCCCACATATTGTTGCCTTTGTAATTACGCATACCGTCGATGTCATTCTTGAAAATACCGTATCCGTTACCTTTCAGGTAGGCTTCGCTCTCTTCGGGAAGCAGGCTGGCGCCGCCACCGATCACGACGTTCAGGTCGTTGTGAGCCATCTGCGGAGCGATCCATTCATATTTGCCACGGTTGTAGCTGTGGGCGGAGCAGTCGGCCGGTGTTGCATGCGGGAATTCGCAGGTGAAAACCAGTCCCGTTGATTTGCCCTGTTTTATTTTGGCAGCTTCCAGGACGGTTGTCAGCGGTTGGAAAGCGCGTGCCGGATCGGTCGGGTAGATATCGTTGTCACCGTCGTTCTCCGGGTAGGTGGAAACGTAGCCTGTACGGCTGGGTTGTCCTGTCATGTAGCAGGAAGTCGTAGGAGCCGAGTCGCCGATCGGGGCATTCGAAGAATGCGTGCGGACTGTTCCGCAGAGATACGGGTCGATGTTCAATTTCGGTTTGTCGGGGTTGGTATACCATTGCAGCCAACGCGCCATAGAGACTGTAGCCAGTGATGTCCCGTCCGGGATTAGAAGAATGACATTCTTCACCGGCTTTACGTTTTCTACATCTTGTGCCTTTACCGGCATGAAGATGACAGACAGTAACAGGAGAAGTGAGATTGTTTTTTTCATTATGATTTATGATTTATGATTTATGATTTATGATTTATGATTTATGATTTATGATTTATTTGTCTAATTGTATGATATCTTCTGTGAAGTGCGTGATCTTCTCCAGTCCGGTTTCCGTAACCAGGAAACTATTTTCGATGCCGACGGCGCCGATACCCGGTATCACATATTTCGGTTCGAGTGCAAATACCATGTTCGGTTCCAGCATGTCTTTCGAGCGGGGCGTAAGTACCGGCAGCTCGTTTATCTGGATGCCGATGCCGTGCCCTACGAATTTGGCTTGTTGCTTGGTCCCCATGAAGTATGCGCCAAGTCTCTGGCTTTCGGTGATTTTGGCGGCTATCTCGTAGAGTTCGGCACAAGGTGTGCCCGGCCGGGCGATATTCTCGATCTCGCTTTCGATAAGGAGGGCTGTCTGATGTGCCCGGTAAGCAAGCTCGGTCAGGTGGCCGACGGAGAACACACGTGTCATATCCGTCATATAAGCCGTATAATTTCCTGCCATGTCTACCATGATGGCTGTCCCTTCTTTCAGAGGCGTTCCGTTTGCACCTAACGGGCAGGAAGCGTCGATACCACTACCACCTAAGGCAAAGTCGAAAGGCGAGGGGACTTCGGCGTTTTCTCCCGCCAGGATACTTCCCATAAAGATATCCATATTAGCTCCGAAGGCGCGGAACAGTCCGATGGAACCGTTCTTGCGCATCCGTTTTTCTATTTCATACTGGAATTCGAGATCAGTCATTCCGGGGCGGAAACATTCGGGAATTTCGGCATATGTCTTGGCGTGGCGTTCGGCCGAGATGCGGAACATTTCGATCTCGTACGGTGTCTTTATCCGGCGCAGTTCACGCATCATTGCGGTTGCGTTTCCGGTCTCTTTCGGATTGAAGATCTTTTGCAGACGTATATAGTCGTTGTATGTCAGTTCGTCGGCTTCGAGCAGAAGCTTTTCCGGCATTTCCAGTCCGTAGAACGCGAAGAGCTCGGCCATCTGTTCCGGTTTGCGAATGTATTCGACATGATCGCCTGCCAGTCCGTTCGGCCGTTTCACGAAGAACCACGGAGCACCTTCCGCAGGAAGATAGAAATAGCCGCTATAGATACGTCCGGTTGTGTAATACAGATTTACATCCACGGTAAGCAGGCATCCGTCGGCATTTATCTTCCGCATCGCCTGTTGTATGCGATCCCATTTCAGCTTAAGATCGCCGGTCAATTCTTTTTGTATCATTTCCAACACTTATTTTTATCCGGCATCAAAGATATTAAATTAATGCCGGGATTGGAATGATTAGGGATATTAAATCTTGATTAAATTTAGAATTGTTCGAGTACTTGTATCCGCTTTTCAATGGGTGGATGAGTGGCGAAAAGTCCGCTTAAACCGTTCAGTGCGCTTTTGGCCTGTTGGCCCGGATGCTGGATGAAAAGCTGGGCTACGTCTTCTCGTTTGACGGCTTCGATGTCGGGATCGGCCGAGATTTTCCGTAGTGCGCTGGCGAGGGCGAGCGGATTCTTGGTCATCTCGGCAGCCCCGGCGTCGGCCAGGTATTCCCGTTTGCGCGAGATGGCGAAACGCATCAGCATGGAGAAGAAATAACCGATGGCTGCAACAACCATGACTAAGACGATGATGATCGCAGTGTTGTTTTTCTCGTCTCTCCTGCGGCTCATCGACGAGTAGTAGACGGAACGCATGGCCATCTGTGCGAGCATGGCAAAGATGCCGACAAAGACAATCGATACGATCATCAGGCGCACGTCTTTGTTGCGGATATGCGACAGCTCGTGTGCAATGACCGCTTCCAGTTCTTGGTCGTTCAACTTGTCGATGATCCCCCGTGAGAGGCTGACGGTGTAAGTCCTTTCGTTGATGCCGCTTGCAAAAGCGTTCAGAGAATCGTCGTTGATGATATTGATCTTGGGCATTTTCATTCCCTGGCTCATACATAGGTTTTCCACTAAGTTGTATACCCTTTTGTTTTCCATTCTCGACAAAGGTTCGGAGCCGGTTGCCGAGTTGATGATGCTTGTATTGGCAAAATAGGCGATGATGAACCATATGAGTACACCTCCCAATACGTATGGCGCCAAATGGATGAACATCCCGGTGGAATATCCGAGCAGTTCGGCCCCCGTCAGGCCGTCGTCGTTCATTGCCAACAGGTGGAGCAGGTAGCAGAACGCAAAAAGCAATCCCATTACCAGGCAGGGAAACAAGCAAAGCAGGAGCAGGGACCGGAAATTGTTCCTGCTCTGTTGGGTTTGTATACCGACGTATTGCATCCTTAGAACTTGATTTTAGGTGCTTCTTCGAGTGTCGCGCGTTGTTCGCCCAGGTCGAACATCACTTCCTTCTTGAAACCGAACATACCGGCGATCAGGTTGGACGGGAATGTCTCGACTGCGTTGTTCAACTCTTTCGTGGCCGAATTGAAATAACGGCGCACGGCAGCCAGTTTGTTTTCCAGGTCGGAAATTTCTTCCTGCCACTGCAAGAAGTTCTGGTTGGCTTTCAGATCGGGATAGGCCTCGAGCGTGATCTTCAATCCGGCAAGAGCGGAAGTCAGGACGTTTTCGGCCATGATCTTGTCGTCGATCGTTTTGGCGCTGATCGCTCCGTTACGGGCGTTAATGACGCGTTCCAAGGTCTCTTTCTCGTGTGAGGCATAGCCTTTGACCGTTTCGACCAACTGTGGGATAAGGTCATGGCGTTGTTTGAGCTGTACGTCGATGTCGGCAAATGCGTTCTCGCGGTTGTTGCGCAATTTCACTAACGAATTATACAAAGAAACGATCCAGATTGCCAGGATCACGATCACTGCTATTAAAATGATTACTGTCATTGTCTTTATTTTTTAGGTTACGGCTGCAAACATACGAATTAATTTACAATCTTGTTTCTCTTGAATCCTAAAACAGGTCACTATGTGATTCATTCCGAACCAAGAGCCGTTCTACAGTAAAAAATATCCACAAAACCGTAATTTGTATTCCTTCTGTTCGAGTGATGCCCTGTAATTTTGTTCCCGGAAGAAAACGAATAAAAATCAAATCTGAAATTTGAAAATATGGAAACAACAAAAACAGTGCTTGCTCCCGGAGAGCGTATTACAGTGATCGATGCCTTGCGTGGCTTTTCTCTTATCGGCATTTGCCTGATTCATTCTATGCAACATTTTGGAGCTATGGGGACGATGACGCCTCAGGCTGTGTTCCTGTGGGAGGGAACGATGAACGAGATTTTCAGTTGGCTTATCAATTATCTGGTTTTCGGGAAATTCTTCATTATCTTCTCTTGCCTGTTCGGTTTAAGTTTCTTTATCCAGATGGATCGGGCGGCGAAGAAAGGACTTGACTTCCGTCCGCGTTTTTTGTGGAGGTTGGTTCTCTTGTTGGCGATCGGTTATTTGCACGGCTTGATTGTCCGGGTGGATATTTTGCTGATATATGCGATACTGGGATTTGTTTTGGTGTTGATGTACAAATGGCCGACCAAGCTGTTGGCGGGGATTACGCTGTATCTCTTCTTAGGTGGTGCGACGCTTGTCCCGGTGGCTTACAAAAGCCTGACGGCTCCGGCGGTCGAGCAGGTGGAAGAACGTATGGCCGAAAGGCCTGCTTCCCGTCCGGCAGGTCCCCGGAAAGTCCAGACCCTGTCTGAAACGATCGAGAGTAACGCTTGGGACGGGATCGTCGGAAAAATGCGCTTCCAGGTGTCGAGCGGGCGTATTTACTTGACCTTGGGACTTTTCATCTTAGGGTTCATCGTAGGACGCATCCGTCTGTTCGAACGTATGGACGAGTTTCGTGGCCGGCTGAACCGCTGGGCCTTGCTTGCCCTCGCAGGATTGGGACTGCTCTATGTGGCGCGTTCTTATCTTCCACCTGTGGCTTGGGGAGAGGTCTCTTTTTATTCGTGGATGAGTTCGACGACGACTAATCTGATTAACCTGTTGACTGCTTATCTATGGGTAATTGTGGTGATGGAGGGATACCGTTTGCAGAAGGTACAGCGGGCGATGGCGCCGTTAGTCAGCTACGGGCGTATGGGCCTGACGAATTATATCGCGCAGTCCGTGATCGGAGTCTTTATTTTTTCCGGTTTCGGGTTGGATTGGAGCCATCTGGGTGTTTTCTTGAGCGTATTGGTTTGTCTTGCTTATACGGGTATGCAGATTCTGTTCAGCCATTATTGGCTGAAGGAGTTTCGCTATGGACCGATGGAGTGGTTGTGGAGGACCGGTACTTATATGAAATGGCAGCCGTTGGCACGGTGAACTCCCTCATCTCGCCTATAGTCATTGTTGTTGTGATCATTTTTTGAGTGTAAATGTTTGCTTTCTGCCGGATCTGTGAGTACCTTTGTCTAATATCAATACATTAATACCATGTTAGACAAATTAGATTATTCTTTGGTCCCGAACGACTTTGCACTTTGTTTTAACGGGAAATGCCTACATGCTTCCACCTGTCTGCGTCATCAGGTGTCGCGGCATATCCCGAAAGAACGTTGGGCGGTGAGAGCGATCAACCCGGAACGTGTTGTCCCCGATGGCGATTGTTCCAGGTTTATGGACGACAGCCCGTTGAAAAATGCCTATGGCATGGAGCACCTGTTGGACAATATCCCTTATCGCCAGGCTAAAGAAATACGGCGGGAGATGAGAGAATATTTCGGGACGACTCATTTTTACCGTTTGAAACGCAAGGAGCGTTGTTTTACTCCCGAAGACCAGTTATACGTACGCGATTTGCTCCGTCAATACAATATCGAAGAGGAACCCCTCTTCGACCGGTATGAAGAAAATTTCGGTTGGGAACGTTGTTCTGATACCATTGTATGAAAGAGAAGTTTCCATCGCATGAAAATAAATTTTCCATAGTGGGGAAATAAATTTTCATGTGATGGAAAATTTATTTTCACTGTTGGGGAAAGAATGAAAATTTTTAGGGTATCTGAAGAAACGAGGTTTCTTGTATAAATTGCTTGTGTTGAAAAAAGACCTATCTTTGCAAACTTGATCGACAAAGTAAACTTAAAAAGATATTGTATATATGGAAAAACAAAAACAGTCCCGGCGACTGCTGTCGCTGGATGCCCTGAGGGGGTTTGATATGTTCTTTATTATGGGAGGGGCTTCTCTTTTCGTTGCGTTGGCAACGTTGTTTCCGAATTCTTTTTTTCAGGCGATAGGTGGACAGATGGATCATGTGGAGTGGGACGGGTTGACACACCACGACACGATTTTCCCGCTGTTTCTGTTCATTGCCGGCATCTCGTTTCCATTCTCGTTGGAAAAGCAGCGCGAACAGGGGAAGAGCGAGTCGGATATCTATAAAAGGATTGTCCGCAGAGGAATTACGCTGGTGTTGCTGGGATGTGTCTATAACGGATTGCTACAGTTTGACTTTGCGAACCTTCGTTGCGCCAGCGTCTTGGCGCGTATTGGGTTGGGATGGATGTTTGCCGCCTTACTGTTCGTGCATTTCCGGACTTCAGTCAGGGCGTGGATAGCCGGGACGATCTTGGTCGGCTATTGGGCTTGGATAGCTTTTATCCCTGTGCCGGGTGCGGAGGCCGGACCATTCACGCTGGAAGGCAACTGGGTCGGCTATGTGGACCGTTTGTTGTTGCCGGGGCGTTTGCATCAAGGATTTTTTGACCCGGAAGGATTGTTGTCCACGTTGCCGGGGATTGTGACGGCTATGTTGGGAATGTTTACGGGCGAGTTTATCAAGTTGCGTAAAGAGGGATTGACGGACAAGCGGAAGGTGGCAGGCTTGGTGTTGGCCGGTGTGCTGTTACTATTGGTGGGGGTGTTGTGGAGTTTGGTGTTCCCGATCAACAAAAAGCTGTGGAGCAGTTCGTTTGTCTGCGTTGTCGGAGCCTATTCGGTTTGGATGTTCGCCCTGTTTTATTACATTGTCGATGTGTTGGGATGGCGGAAATGGACTTTCTTCTTCCAGGTGATCGGGGTTAATTCGATTACGATCTATTTGGCGCAAAAATTCATCGATTTCTCTTATACATCCCAAGGCCTGTTTGGCGGACTTGTCGGATGGATGCCGGAAGCCGCGCAGCCTTTAGCCAGTTCGATCGGCTACATTGCCGTTTGCTGGGGATTCCTGTACTTCCTGTACCGTCAACGAATTTTCCTGAAAGTGTGAAGAAATTTGTGATTTCAGATTTATGATTTATGACCAGAAAACATAACATTAAACATAAATCTGAAATCTTTTTTTATACAAATCATAAATCATAAATCATAAATCATAAATCATCATGAAACCATCTTATCAACGCCTGGAGTCGCTCGACGTGTTACGTGGCTTCGATTTGTTTTGCCTGGTGGCGCTGGAAGGGGTTCTGCATCCTCTCGGACGTGCGATAGATGCGCCTTGGTATAACGATTTTTTGTGGTGCTTCTCGCATGTGCAGTGGGAGGGGTTCTCTTCGTGGGACTTGGTGATGCCGCTCTTCATGTTTATGGCGGGCGTGTCGATGCCGTTCGCCCTTTCCCGATATAAAGTGATGCCGGATAAATGGGCGGTCTACCGTCGTATCGTCAAGCGGGTGGCCTTGCTCTGGATCTTCGGTATGATGTGCCAGGGAAATCTTTTAGGATTGGACCCGGACCGGATTTATCTTTATTCGAACACATTGCAGGCAATTGCGATGGGCTATCTGATTTCGGCAATGCTGTTCCTGCATGTGCGTCTGTCCGTGCAAATCGGGACGGCGGTCGCCTTGTTGTTAGCCTATTGGGGAGCCATGCAATTTATTACGGTCGATGGTTATGGAGGTGGCAACTACACGCCGGACGGTAACCTGGCGGAATGGGTGGACCGTACGGTCCTGGGACGATTCCGCGATGCTGCTGTTGTGGAGAACGGACAGATCGTATTTGCCGAATCTTATCGTTATACCTGGATATTAAGCAGCCTGAACTTTGGCGTGACGGTGCTGACCGGAGTTTTTGCCGGGTATATCTTGAAGAGCGGAATGGACCGGAAGCACAAATGGCAATGGCTGTTAGGAATCGGTGCGATAATGGTTGCGCTGGGCTGGCTGTGGGACTTGCAGTTGCCGGTGATCAAGAAGATATGGACGAGCTCGATGGTGTTGGTCAGCAGCGGCTATTGTTTCCTGTTGATGGGCTTGTTCTATTATTGGATCGATTATAAGGGACACCGGAAGAACCTGACTTGGTTGAAAGTCTACGGCATGAATTCGATCATGGCCTATATGCTGGCTAACGTGATTAGTTTCAGATGTATAGGAACTTCTCTTTTTCATGGCCTCGAACAATATACAGGAAATTATTATCCGGCTTTGATTGCAGCGTCGAACGCATTGATTATTTATGTAATTTTGTGGCTGCTTTATAAGCGGAATATATTTTTGAAAGTGTGAAAAGATTTATAATTTATCATCAATGCATAAACTATAAATCATAAATTACAAATGATAACTCATAAATCTCAAAACAATGGAATCGATCAAGCAAATATACAGGATCGGTCACGGGCCGTCCAGTAGCCACACAATGGGGCCGATGCGTGCTGCCCGGATGTTCCTGGAACGTAATCGGGGAGCCGTACGTTTTAATGTTACGCTCTATGGGAGCCTGGCGGCTACAGGCAAAGGCCACATGACGGATGCGGCAATTCTCGAAGTGTTGAGCCCGGTGGCCAAGACCAATATCACTTGGGAACCGAAGGTGTTCCTGCCTTTTCATCCGAACGGCATCCTCTTCCAGTCGTTTGACGAAAGCGGAGAGGAACTGGATAACTGGACGATTTACAGTATCGGGGGAGGGACGTTGGCAAACGAAACCTACAACGAGTTGACGCAGGGCCAGGTTTACGAAATGCATACTATCAAGGATATACAGGCCTGGTGTGAAAAAACCGGCCATTCCTACTGGGAATATGTCGAACAGTGCGAAGGTCCGCAGATATGGGACTATCTGGCCGAAGTATGGGAAGTGATGCAACAAGCGGTCCGTAACGGCCTCGAAGCCGAAGGCATCTTGCCCGGCGGTCTGGGAATCCGGCGTAAGGCATCCGACTATATGATCCGTGCCAAAGGTTACGGCAGCAGTATCAAAAGCCGTGGGATGGTCTATGCGTATGCTCTGGCCGTTTCCGAGGAGAACGCTTGCGGAGGCAAGATCGTGACGGCCCCGACCTGCGGTTCGTGCGGTGTCATGCCGGCTGTGCTTTACCATCTGAAAGAGTCCCGCGACTTCCGTGACTCCCGTATCTTGCGTGCGTTGGCGACAGCCGGGTTGTTCGGTAATGTGGTCCGTACGAATGCATCCGTTTCCGGGGCCGAGGTAGGATGCCAGGGAGAGGTCGGTGTGGCTTGTGCGATGGCAGCTGCTGCGGCCAGCCAGTTGTTCGGGGGGACGCCTGCACAGATCGAGTATGCGGCCGAGATGGGGCTGGAGCATCACTTGGGACTGACTTGCGACCCGGTTTGCGGGTTGGTACAGATTCCTTGTATCGAACGCAATGCCTTTGCGGCAGCCCGTGCGCTGGATGCGAATACCTTCTCCAATTTCTCCGATGGCAAGCACCGGGTAAGTTTCGACCAGGTGGTGGAAGTGATGCGTCAGACCGGAAACGACCTGCCGAGTCTCTATAAGGAAACATCCGAAGGAGGGCTGGCTAAGAATATGGAACAGAAAAAATCTAACTCATAAATGAAAAAAAGTTTATATGTGCTATTGTGTGCTGCCGCATTAGTTTCGTGCGGACAGCCGAAACAGCAACAGAAGGCTGTTGCTGATGTCGTGACCAGTGGTAATCCGATATTCGAGGGCTGGTATGCCGATCCGGAAGGGATCATTTATGGTGATACCTATTGGGTTTTCCCGACCTGGAGCGATGCGTATGAGAAGCAGACTTATTTCGACTGTTTTTCATCCAAGGATTTGGTGAACTGGACGAAACATTCATCTGTGCTCGATACCTCCGCCGTGAAATGGGCGAAGAAAGCCATGTGGGCGCCGTCTATCATCCATAAGGATGGCAAATATTATTTTTTCTTCGGGGCCAACGACGTGCATGAAGGTGAAGTAGGAGGAATCGGGGTTGCCGTCAGCGACCGCCCGGAAGGTCCGTATAAGGACCTGTTAGGCAAACCGCTTATCAACGAGATCGTAAACGGGGCACAGCCGATCGACCAGTTCGTTTTCCGTGACGATGATGGCCGCTACTATATGTATTACGGCGGTTGGGGACATTGTAATGTCGTTCGCCTGAACGACGATTTCACCGGGTTGGTTCCTTTTGAAGACGGGACGGTCTACAAGGAAGTGACACCGGATAAATATGTGGAAGGTCCGTTCATGTTCAAGAAGAACGGTAAGTACTATTTTATGTGGAGCGAAGGGGGCTGGACAGGTCCCGATTATTGTGTCGCTTATGCGATTGCCGATTCGCCTTTCGGACCTTTCAATCGTATCGCCACGATTCTCCAGCAGGATTCGACAATCGCGCGAGGAGCCGGGCATCATTCCGTATTGCATGTTCCGAATACTGAAGATTATTATATCGTCTACCATCGCCGCCCGCTGAACGACAATACTCGCGACCACCGTGTGACTTGTATCGACCGGATGACTTTCGATGAGAACGGATTTATAAATCCTGTTAAAATGACTTTCGAAGGTGTTCCCGCCCGTACAATAGATAAGTAAGATTTGGTTTATCTCTAAAAGATATTAAAACAGGAGTGTAGCTGTTGCGCTCCTGTTTTTTTATATTGCTTTTGATGCGTGTGTCAGACATATTGGAACATTATTGGATTATTGGTTTTATCCTGCTCACGACAGGTACCTGTATCGCCTGGCTTGTATATGGGTTGATGTCGGTAGGCAATAGGGGGATCATCTACCTGTTCGTAGTGTTCTTTAACATACTGGCCATCGTCAGCTACAAGAAGAGTTGAAAGTTGCTATTTGCATTTTCACTTTCACCTTTCAACTATAATGTGTTTTACGACATACTTAACTAATTTTTACAAACATCCTGCTTGCATTTATGCGCTCTCTTTTATATTTGATTCAAATCTGAAACAATATTTCAAATATGGAAAGCGTTATTCCAAATATGGAAAAAGCAGAAGAGAACTACAAGGTTCCGAATCTCGAAAAAGGGATCGCTGTACTTGAGTACTTGTCGCTTCACACCCAGGGTGAGACGCTTCAGGATATCAAGTCCGCCCTTGATATTTCACAGACTACGGCCTACCGTATTTTAAATACGTTGGTCCGTCTGGATTATTTGATCTATAATGAAGACACAAAAAGGTACAAGTTATCCCGTAAATTACTAACTTTGGGATTCAGATCGTTGAATGAACACAATTTGCTGGAAACTGTTTTGCCTCGTTTGCGCGATTTGCGCGACCAAGTGAAAGAGACGGCATGCTTCGGCGTGCTGGGGGACCGGAAAGGTATCTTTATCGAGCAGGCGCAGGGACATCATACGTTCCGTTTTATCCTCTCGCCGGGAAAACCTTTCGATTTGCATTGTTCGGCTCCGGGAAAGGCTATCATGGCTTATTTGCCGAATACAGTCCGGGACCGATATTTGTCTTATATGGAATTTACACGCTACAACGCCCGGACTATTACTACACGTGACGCTTATCTGGAGGAACTTGAAAAGGTCCGGAAATTGGGTTATGCCATGGATAATGAGGAAGAACTGAACGGTGTGATTTGCATCGGAGCGCCTATCTTTAATTATACGGGTTATCCTTGCGGGGCAATTTGGATTTCAGGCCCTAAGGACCGGCTGTCGAAAGAGGTCGTACGTGTTTCGGCAGACTGTATAAGGAAAGTGGCCCAGACGATTTCTCTTGAGTTGGGATATAGTAAAGCAAAAAAAATATAATATACCATGAACACACGAAAATACATGTTTAAAAACTCACTGGTGGCTTGTTTTGCCTGCTGTTGCATCTCCTTTGCTTCAGCAGGCAACCCACCGTTCTTCCCGACAGATGTCGTGGCGAACGCCAAAGGTGAGTTGCTGATGACAGATAAAGGAGTAAAGCGGGTGGATGTTTTTTCGCCTGATGGCAAGACATTGTTGCGTTCTTTCCCGATGGACGAAGCGCCTACGGGTATCCTTTTGGATGGCGACAAGGCATATGTGACTACATTCGGAACGACAGGCCATTTACAGATCCTCTCGCTCGAATCGGGCAGGGTGGAGGCTTCTATTCCGACCGGTTCGGGAGCATGTCATCCGATGTTCGGTCCGGACAAGAAGCATATATATGTATGTAACCAGTTCCAGACTACGATCTCCGAAATCGATCCGGTTGCGCGGAAGGTGATGCGTACGGTGAAGGTATTGCGCGAACCGAAGTCCGCCGTGTTCAGCAAGGACGGCAAATATATGTTCGTCACGAACTTCCTTCCTGCACAGCGAGCTGATCTCGATTATGTGGCCGCCTGTGTATCCGTCATCGAAATGGATGGCTTCACGAAGGTGAAGGACATCCAGTTGGCAAACGGAAGCAATGCCCTTCGGGGAATCTGTATAACTCCCGACGGCAAATATATATATGTATCGCACAACTTGGGGCGTTTCACCGTCCCTACATCTCAATTGCAGCAGGGATGGATGAACACGAGTGCTTTCAGCGTGATCGATGTCGACAAGCAGGAGTTCCTGGGAGCCATCGTCGTGGATGAACCCGAACGGGGTGCGGCCGGTATCTGGAGCATTGCCTGCAACGACGAGTCTGTTTTCATCTCCCATTCGGGAACGCACGAGGTCAGCGTGATTGACCATAAGGCGATGTTGGAGAAATTCCTGAACTATCCCAATAAAGCGGTGTTGGACTACGACCTGACTTTCTTGTATGGCCTCCGCGAACGTATCCCGCTGGAGGGGAACGGTCCTCGCAATATGATCCTGAACGGTGACAAGCTGATTATCCCGACTTATTTTGCCGATATCCTGAACATCATGGATATCAATACGAACGAAGTGACGTCTGTCGAACTGAATCCCGGACGTGAAGAAACGGCTGAAAACAAGGGTGAACGCTACTTCAACGATGCTTCGCACTGCTTCCAGAATTGGCAGAGTTGTAATGGCTGCCATCCGGGAGACGGACGAACGGATGGCATGAACTGGGACTTGATGAACGACGGTGTCGGCAACTCCAAGAACTGCAAGAGCATGCTCTTTAGCCATGTGACTCCTCCCAACATGATTTCCGGTATCCGTGAACATGCGGAACGGGCTGTGCGGGCAGGATTCAACTTCATCCAGTTTTTTGAAGTTTCGGAAGAAGATGCTGTTTGTGTGGATGCCTATTTGAAATCACTTCGTCCCGTGCCCAGTCCTTACTTGGTGAATGGCGAGCTGTCTGATTTGGCAAAGGAAGGGCAAAAGGTTTTCGAAAAGCTGAAATGCGGGGAATGCCATAGCGGTGTTTATTATACGGATATGAAATACCACCGCATAGGTGAGGATATAGAGTTCGAAAAAGGTTGGGATACTCCGACTTTGCGTGAAGTGTGGCGTACGGCTCCTTATTTGTTCGACGGACGTGCCGCTACCATGAAGGAAGTGTTCAGTGTCCATAAACACGGCATCGAGAAGAAAGTTTCAGAGAAAGATATCGAAGCATTAACCGAATATGTGAACTCTTTATGAACTATTGCGATAAAATACATTATAATATTTATACGACCGGACTGGCTACTTTCGGTGAAATGGTAGACGCCCTGCTGGCACAGTTGCCTCAAGACGAACAGATTCTCCGTTTGGCATTCTTCGGCATGCCGAACGACAACGAACAATACGTCTCCCGCCGCATCATGCTGCGTGAGAAAATCCGTAAGTTTTATGGGAATCATGAACCGGTATTGAGTTATGTTTCCCAGCCACCTCTGAATGCCGGACTGATCTTGGAAGTCCATAGCTACAAAGCGGACGAAGACGATCATATCACCTTCCGCCGTCACGGCGGCTTCCCGTATGTCGTACTGGAAAATGCCGATGGCCGTTTCCTCTTTGCCGGTGGCCTCCATGGGGATGTGATAAACTTCGGTATCCAGCAGCAGTCCGCCGAAGTATTCCACATGATGGGAGAGGTGATGCGCCGGGAAGGCTTCCCCGTAAACTGCATCATCCGCCAGTGGAACTACATCGAGCAGATCACCCGCTTCGACGGGCCGGACCAGCATTACCAGATGTTCAACAACGCCCGTGCCGATTTCTATGGAAAGACGGACTGGAGCAACGGTTATCCGGCTGCTACCGGTATCGGGGCCAACTTGGGAGGCATACTGGTCGATTTGGATGCGGCCGTGTTCGCCCGTTCCGAATGCTATGCCACCCCGATCGACAATAAATTGCAGATAGCCGCCCACGCCTATTCGGACCAGGTCCTCGAAGCTGCCCAGCAGAAGAAAGCCACTCCGAAGTTCGAACGGGCCAAAAGCATGACTTTCGATGACCGGCGGATCGTTTATATTTCCGGTACGGCAGCTATCCGCGGGGAGGAAAGCCTGGTTGGAGTAGGGCTCGGACGCCAGCTCCATATCACGATGGAAAACATCGGCCAGCTGATTGGTAAGGCGAAACTGAAAATGCTGCGTGTCTATCTGAAAGAGAAATCCTTCTATGAGGAGGCACGCGAACTGCTGGAAGGATATAATTTGAATATCCCCATATCTTATATGTGGGCGGACGTTTGCCGGGATGAGTTATTGATCGAAATAGAAGGGATCGCCATCGAGTAAACGTTTCATAGGCATCAAACAAAAGTTTCCTCGTATGGAAACAGTCGTTTCACCCTATGGAAACAAAGTTTCTCCGGTAGGAAATAGGTACAGAACAAATATTACTAACTAAATAAACAAGAGAAAAAATGAAAAAGAATCTTATGAAATCGGCCGCTATGGGAGCCCTCCTGCTTTCGATGGCTGCATGTAACGGCAAAACATCTACTGGCGAGGCTACCTGTTGCGCAGCGGCAGGCGAAGGACAATGCACCGAACAGTGCGGAAACGACTGCAAGAATGAATGTAACAACAATGCTAACTGTAAAATTAATAAAGAAATGAAGTATTCAAAGAAGTACACAAATGCCGATTTCTACAAAGACGGCAAGTTCCAACAGGATGTTGCTATGGAAGCAATGAAAGACATGTTCGCTTTCTACGGTGTTCCTTTCACCGAACTGATGGCTAAGGACATGTGGGTGACTGATTTCGGTCTGGGTGATTTTGAAAACGTGGGTATGGGTGGTATTTTCTGGGTCAACGATCCTGAATACGGCTACTTCGCTCACGCGATCTACCTGCTTCCGGGACAGATGATCCCCGAACATGCGCATGTAAAGACCAAATTCCCGGCTAAACATGAATCCTGGATGGTAGAAAAGGGATGGGTTTACAACTTCTCTGAAGTAGGCGACGAGACTCCGAACGCTCCTGCTATCCCTGCTACCCATGGTGCGATCAAGAGCAAAAATTTCGTCGTACAGAATGTAGGTGATGTTCTTCGCCTGAAAAAACTGGAAACATTCCACTTTATGATGGCTGGTCCTGAAGGTGCTATTGTTGATGAATGGGCATGCTACCACGATAATGACGGCTTGCGCTTCACCAACACGAAAGCTGCGTTATAATAAGTAATAAACACCTTATAATTTATTACATGAACAAATACTATTTATTAGTATCACTCTTTCTGTCCTCTTCTGTTATGGTGTCTGCCGGCCCCAAGCAGAAGAAGGCGGAAACGTGGATTGATGCTTCAGTCAAAGCCAAAACGGAATTACAGGCAAAGCTGAAGAAATCCGGAATGCCGATCGTTTCTACCTGGATGAAGCATAAGGCGAAAGCCGAACCTTTCGTGGTAGACTTGAAAGGCGTGGATAAGCTGGTGCTTGTAACGGCCGGTGGTCCCGATGGTACGGATTACGACCAGGCTGTATGGGCGAATGCCCGTTTGATCAAAGCCGATGGTACAGCCGTATGGTTGGACGAAGTTCCTTATGAATACGGTGTTGCCGGTTGGGCAAAACCCAAGATGAACACGAATGCATACGATCATGAGATCGTTATTGCTGGAAAGGAATACAAACACGGTGTGTTCTGCCATGCGAACGGCACGTTGGTATACCCGGTGGGTGGCCAGTATGTCCGTTTCGAAGCCGAAGTCGGTATCGATGATACTTCAAGTGGCGGAAGTGTGTTTTTCCAGGCATTGAATACGGTTCCGACCTTTGTGGCGGAAGAATTGAACAACAAGTATCCGGAAGAAATCGGTATGCTGGGTGCGGTACTGGACGGCCTGGATACCTGGTTGATCACCCCGGATGCCTCAGTCGAAAAGCAGGCTGCGGATAATGCGATCGCCCGATTGAAGGACGGAGCCTACTATTCGAATGTGGCAAAGCAGATCGCAAACGAAAAAGATCTCAATACACAGATACGCAAATATCTCGAACTGGTTGAGAAAGTACAGGAGCTGTACACGCTTCAGAGCGATTTGGAATGGCTGAACGTCGAGGCTGTCAAATTGGCTTTCGCCGATATGAAAAAGCAGAAAGGCTACGACGCCGCCAAATACGAACCGATGCTGAACGAACTGGTACGGCTCGAAAAGAAAGGTTTCAAAGGCATCTATAACGGTGACGAACAGGCTATCGCCGATGCCAAGAAAGCATTGGAATGCAAACGTGCCATCTTGCTGGCTAACCCGTTGCTGGATGCCGACAAGATCGTGGCAGCCCGTTTCAAGGTAGGTTCAAAGGCACACCAGATCATGACTCCTTCCTTGGGGACTCAGGCCAATAACTGGAGTAACCAGGAATCTGCCGGTCGTGAGGGCTTCGATGCCGAGATCGTCGAACTCTCCAATCTGCGTGGCGATATACAGATGCGTCAGGTCTACAAACCGAAAAACGGTTCTTCCATCGCTGACCTGAAACTGCATTGGGACGGTGACCGTGTGATGTTCACACAGACACAGGACGACAAGCGCTGGAACATCTATGAAGTGAATCTGGATGGGACAGGCTTCAAGCCGCTTGTGGAAAACGACGAGCCGGATCTGGAGTTCTACGATGGTACTTACCTGCCCGACGGTCGTGTGATCGCTATCTCCAACATCGGTTACCAGGGTGTTCCTTGTGTGAACGGTAGCGATGCGGTAGGTAACATGGTGCTGTATGACCCGAAGGACAAGAGCATGCGCCGCCTGACATTCGACCAGGATGCCAACTGGAATCCGGTCATCATGAATAACGGCCGCGTGATGTACACCCGCTGGGAGTACACCGACCTGACCCACTACTATTCCCGTATCGTAATGCACATGAACCCGGACGGAACGGAAAACAAAGCCCTCTACGGTAGCGGTGCGATGTTCCCGAACAGTACGTTCGACGTGCAGCCGTTGCCCGGCCACGGTTCGGCGTTCGTCGGTATCATCTCCGGCCACCACGGTGTGGCACGTTCAGGCCGTATGATCATCTTCGATCCGACCAAGGGACGTAAGAGCACAGCCGGTATGGTACAGGAAATCCCTCACCGTAACCGTCCGATCAAAGAAGAAATCAAGGACCAGCTGGTAAACGGTGTATGGCCGCAGTTCATCAAACCGACTCCGCTGAACGACAAATACTTCCTGGTTGCAGCCAAGTTGGACCCGCATGCCTTGTGGGGACTCTATCTGGTGGACGTCTACGACAACGTGACCTGTCTGATGCAGGCAGAAGGCGAAGGCTATATCAGCCCGATCCTGGTGCGCAAGACAAAGACTCCTCCGTCCATTCCCGACCGTGTGAAACTGAATGAAAAGGAAGCGACCTTCTTTATTCAGGATATCTACGAAGGAGAAGGTCTGAAAGGTATTCCTCGCGGAACGGTCAAGTCTCTGCGTCTGCATGCTTACGAATATGCGTATGTAAAGACTCGTTCCGACCATAACTGGCATGGAATCCAGTCCGGTTGGGATATCAAGCGTATGTTGGGGACGGTTCCTGTCGAAGAAGACGGTTCCGTGATCTTCAAGGCTCCTGCCAATACACCGATCTCCATCCAGCCTTTGGATAAGGACGGCGTGGCTATCCAGTGGATGCGAAGCTGGGTGACCGGTCAGCCGGGCGAAGTGGTTTCCTGTATCGGTTGTCATGAAGACCAGAACCAGATCGCGATCCCGAAACGTGTGATCGCTTCGCAGAAAGCTCCGTCTGCTTTGACTCTGCCCGAAGGCGGTACACGCTCTTTCACGTTTGACCTGGAAGTGCAGCCGATCCTGGACCGCGCTTGTATTGCTTGTCATAACGGTGAAGGAAAAGCGTTCGACCTGCGGGGTGGAAAGAAAGACAAGCTAGGTTATGGCACGTCTTATCTGAACTTGCATCCGTATGTGCATCGTCAGGGAGGCGAAGGCGACATGGTCGTTTTGCAGCCGTACGAATATCATCCCAACACGAGCGAATTGGTACGCTTGCTGAAGAAAGGCCATCACAACGTGAAACTGACCGATAAGGAATGGAAGACGCTTTATAACTGGATCGACTACAACGCTCCCGACAAGGGTTATTTCAATGCGAACGTATTGACTGATCTTCCTTATAAGGGATTCGACCAGATCAAGCGTCGTAAGGAATTGACCGACAAGTATGCGAACGGAGCCGGTGTCGACTGGAAGAAAGAAATCGCCGACTATGCCGACTACCTGAAGAAACAAGGCCCGATCACCCCGGTAATGCCTGAAAAGGCCGCTCCTGTAAAGGAAAAGACCTTGAAGGTGAAAGGTTGGCCTTTCGGTGCTGACCGGATCAAGGAAATGCTGGCTAAGGAGAAGGAAACCCGTAAGGTGGTTGAGATCGCTCCGGGTGTGAAAGTCAATTTCGTCCGTATCCCGGCCGGTGAATTCGTGATGGGTAGTTACCGTGGCGAACCGGATGCTTATCCGACTGCCAAGGTGAAGATCGACAAAGCCTTCTGGATGGCCGAGCTGGAAACGACGAACGAACAGTTCAACGTTGTCTTCCCGGATCACGACAGCCGTTTCGTCGATCAGCAGTGGAAAGACCACGTGGTTCAGGGATATCCGGCCAATAAACCGGAACAGCCTGTTATCCGTGTCAGCTACAACGATGCTATGGAATTCTGCCGGAAACTGAGCGAAAAGACCGGTCTCAAGATCACGCTTCCGACAGAAGCACAGTGGGAGTGGGCTTGCCGCGCCGGTAGCGACCAGGACTTCTGGTATGGCGACATGCATGCGGACTTCGGCAAGAAGGACAATTTGGCGGACAAGACAACGCTGTTGTTTGCCGTTTACGGTGTAGACCCGCAGCCGATGGCGAAGACCAACCCGTGGTACAAGTACTATACCTTCCTTCCGAAAGAAGAGAGCGTGGACGACGGTAACCTGGTCCAGGTCGGCGGCAAGGCTTATGAGGCCAATCCCTTCGGTCTGTACAGCATGCACGGAAACGTAGCCGAATGGACCCGTTCCGACTATGTATCGTATCCGTACAATGAGAAGACGAAAGAGACATCCGAATACAAGGTGGCCCGCGGCGGTTCTTATATCGACCGTCCGAAATATGCGGCTTCCCATACGCGTAAGGCTTACTATCCGTACCAGCGTGTGTTCAACGTCGGCTTCCGTATGATCATTGAAGATTGATAATGAAAAGGTATAGATGATATCTATCAACTAATAGAGGACACAGATGTGGCAGATTGCCACCGGTTATTTCATCAAACGATTAATCTGCGTACATTTGCCGCATCTGTGAACTCTAATAAAAAAGTAAATGAAAACAAATCTCGAAAGATTTTTCTCCTCCTTTGTAACGACGATCGTCCTGTTACTGATTTATGCCTTTGGCCTGGCCGTTGCCACTTTCATCGAAAAGTATCACGGTACAGCGACAGCCAAAGCAATGGTTTATTATTCCCCCCTGTTTTTTCTGCTCCAATTCCTTTTAGTCGTTAATTTTATTGCGGCTACGATCAAACACCAATACCTGAAACGCGGCAAATGGGGACTGATGCTGACTCATTTCGCCTTTATCATCATCCTTCTCGGCGCCTTGACCTCTTTCCTTTTCGGCGAAGAAGGAATTTTGCATCTGCGTGAAGGGGAGACAAGCAACCAGATTGCTGTCCGCACTTCCGATAACACGACCTTTCATACCCTGCCTTTTTCCGTTGAACTGAAGAAATTCACCTTAACCCGCTATCCCGGTTCCGCCAGTCCCTCTTCCTACGAGAGCGAAGTGATCGTTCATGTGGACGGGGAAGACCGCGAAGAGCGGATCTTTATGAATAACGTATTGGATGTAAAAGGCTACCGTTTCTTCCAGGCCTCCTATGACCAGGACGAACACGGGACCATCCTTTCCGTCAACCGCGACGTGGCGGGGCGGAACATCACCTACACCGGATATCTGTTGCTGGTCATTGGCCTGATCCTTTGCCTGGTCGGTAAGGATTCCCGCTTTATGCGTCAGAGCCGCCGCCTGAAAGAATTGCGCAAGGCGACCAACGTAGCGGTCCTGTTGCTTGCGCTCCTTGCCGTACCCCTGTCCGTAAATGCCGGCGGGAAGGCTTCCCCGATGCTCGATGCCGTGCAGAAATATGCGGTGAGCTCGGAACATGCTGTCCTCTTCGGAGCCCTTCCGATCCAGTCAGGTAGCGGCCGTATGATGCCGGTCAATACCTTCTCTTCGGAGATTCTACGTAAGCTCCATAAGTCGGATAAGATCGGTCAGTTGAACTCTGACCAGTTCCTTTTGAGCCTTTTAGCCATGCCCGATATGTGGATGCGCGTTCCCTTTATCGCTCTGTCCAATCCGGAGTTGGCCGCCTATTATGATCTGACGGACGGCGAGTGCGCCTATATCCAGGCCTTCGACAGTAACGGCAACTACAAACTGCAAGAGAAGCTGGAAGAAGCCTATAACAAGATGCCTGCCCAGCGTACGCGTTTCGACAAGGACCTGATGAAACTGGACGAGCAGTTGAACATCTTCCATCAGCTGATCAATCACCAGATGCTGAACCTTTTTCCGAAAGAAGACGATCCGAATCATAAATGGTATGCACCCGGCGACGACCTCTCTGCCTTTACTGGCAAAGACTCCATGTTCGTCTCCCGTATTTTCGACTGGTATTTAGGCGAAGTGCAGGAGGGCTTGAAGAGTGGCGATTGGGCGAAAGCAGATGAAGTGGTCGGCATGATCGACACCTACCAGCAAGCCAAGAACAAGACACTCGATATCAGTCCGAAGCGCATGCAGGCCGAATTGAAATATAACAAGATGGATGTCTTCCGCTATTGCAAGATCGGCTATCTGGTCTTGGGCGGACTGTTGTTGGTCCTTTCTTTCGCGATGCTGTTCCGCCGGACCCGCTGGATGAAGGTCGCCGTATGGCTGTTAGGAGCCGGCGTACTGGTCGTCTTCCATTATCATATGTTCGGAATGGGGATGCGCTGGTATATCGGTGGCTATGCTCCCTGGAGCAATTCCTACGAGACGATGGTCTATGTGGGATGGGCGACTGTCTTTGCCGGACTGTTGTTCGTGCGCCGTAGTACGATCACCTTCGCGCTGGCCACCCTGTTCGGCGGTATCATCCTCTTCGTTTCCGGTCTGAACTGGATGGACCCTGAGATCAATCCGCTCGTACCGGTCCTGAAATCGCCGTGGCTGATGTTCCATGTGGCGGTCATTGTTGCCGCTTACGGCTTTTTCGGTATCAGTTGCCTGATCGGGCTGACCAATATGGTGATGATGTCCGTCGCCGGAAAGAAGAACAAAGAGATATTGAAAGCCCGTATCACCGAACTGAGTATTGTGGGTGAGATGGCGTTGTGGGTAGGGCTTGCCCTGATGACTGTCGGCACTTTCCTCGGTGCTGTCTGGGCGAATGAGTCCTGGGGTCGTTATTGGGGGTGGGACCCGAAGGAGACCTGGGCGCTGATCACGATGGTCGTCTATGCCGTAGTGACTCATCTCCACTTGGTGAAACGCTGGAATAGCCTTTGGTTGTTCAATCTGGCATCCGTGATCGCGTTCGCTTCCGTGCTGATGACTTTCTTCGGTGTCAATTATTTCCTGAGCGGAATGCATTCATACGGTCAAAATGATAATGTGCATGGAATATTCACCTATCTTTATATCGCCTTGGGGGTAGTCGTTATTTTGGCTGTCCTTTCGTACAGGAGATGGAAGACGAAGGTGTGAAACATATATGTTTTGAATGCGAAACATCTATGTTTTGAGGTTGAGAGAACTGATAACGAATAAAAAATAGTACGAACACTTAAAATTAATTAGTCATGAGAACATTTAATCATGTCGGTATCGTAACGACAGAACAAGTAGAAGGGGCTATGTTTAACGAAGGCCTGAAAGTATGGTTGACAGACTATAGCAAAAGTCCGAATCGCATCGAATTCCTGAAATTCGAGGAAGGTAGCTGCCTGCCCGAACTGGTACAGAAACAGGGACACATTGCCTACACCGTTCCTTCTTTGGAGGAAGAGTTGAAAGGCAAGAAGGTGATCTTCGGCCCGGCCGTATGCGACGAACACCTGACGATCGCTTTCATCGAAGAAGAAGGCATCGCTATCGAAATCATGGAAATCAAATAATAACATTAATAACATACTTAAATAAAGGAGGAATATACCATGTCAGACATAAAGACAAAATTTATAAATGATCCCGAACAGATAACACCCGAATTGTTGGAAGGTTATGTATTGGCATATCCGGACCAGGTCAAGTTAGGTGGTGAAAACATCGTCGTACGTGCCAATCCGAAGAGCGAAGACAAAGTGGCTATCGTGACTTTGGGCGGTTCCGGTCATGAACCCGCATTGAGCGGATTCGTAGGCGAAGGTATGCTGGACTGCTCTGTCGTGGGCGACATCTTTGCCGCTCCCGGTGCACAACGTCTGTTCCAGGCTTTGCAGCTGATGAAGCGTGAAGCCGGTATCCTGTTGGTTGTCCTGAACCACTCCGGCGACGTGATGAGTGCGAACATGGCTTGCCAGTTGGCAGAACGTGTAGGCATCAAGGTGAAACAAGTGCTGACTCACGACGATATCAGCGCCGGTATCGGTGCCGATATCAACGACCGTCGCGGCTTGGCCGGTTGTGTGCCTTTGTATAAAATATTAGGTGCTGCAGCCGAAGAAGGCAAGACGCTTGACGAACTGGTCGAAATCGCCGAACGCTATAACAACAACGTCGCTACTCTGGCCGTTGCCATGCGCTCTTGTACGCATCCGCAGAACGGCGGTACGATCACCGACCTGCCCCAGGGCATCATGGAGATCGGTATGGGACAGCACGGCGAAGGCGGTGGCGGACAGAAACCGCTTGTATCTGCCGACGATACGGCTGCCGAGATGGTAGACCTGCTTTGCCAGCAGCTCAAGCCGAAGGCAGGCGACAAGATGATGCTTATCATCAACGGCGTAGGAGCGACTACCCACATGGAGTTGAACATCATCTTCCGTAAGGCCTACAAGGAACTGGAAGCCCGTGGCCTCCAGGTTGTCGTAAGCCGCATCCAGGAAATCCTGACCGTACAGGAACAGGCCGGTTTCCAGATGATCATGGCTATCCTCGACGAAGATCATATCGACTATCTGAAGAACAAACGTGCTGATGCACCTTACTGGACAACAATCGGTAAATAAACGAGATATGAAACAACTGACTATCGAAAACTTCAAGGCGATGCTCGACAACGCCTTGAAGAACATCAAAGAACGCGAAGACGAATTTTCTAAACTGGACGCCGTTATCGGTGACGGCGACCACGGTCAGGCAATCGTGACAGCCATGTCCGCTATCGTGGCTACGGCCCAGAAAGGAACGGAGTTCAAAACCATGCTGAACGATATGGGTTTTGACGTCATGTTGCAGGTAAGCGGTTCCACCAGTACGCTGTTGGGGGCTTTCTTCTTAGGTATGAGCGACCATGCTTCCGGTACGGAACTGGATGCCGCCGGAGTGAAAGCCATGTTTGCCGGCGGTCTTGCCAACGTGCAGAAACAGACGAAAGCCCAGAAAGGCGACAAGACCATGATGGACGCCCTGATCCCGGCTGTGGAAGCGATCCAGGCATGTCCTTCGGACGATATCAAGGAAATCCTCGAAGCCGGAGCGAAAGCTGCCCTTGCCGGTGCTGCTTCGACCGTAGAAATGAAAGCCAACTTCGGCCGTGCCCGTAATTACGGCGAACGCTCCGTCGGTTATGCCGACAGCGGTGCTACCTCTTGGAGCTGCATGTTCGAATCGTTCGCACAAGCGCTTTGAGAAATTAAGAATTAAGAATTAAAAATTAAGAAAGGAAAAAAGCTATGGCAGATATGGATGGGTTCAGAGAAGCGAATAATTTCGGCTTCGGACAAACTTCCCAATTCGACAATTTTCATGTAAAAGGTGCGTCTAACTACTCTTGGGGTATGAAAGACCGCCTCTCTCGTATCTTCAACCCGAAAACAGGCCGTGCCGTCATGTTGGCATTCGACCACGGGTTTATCATGGGTCCGACTTCAGGTTTGGAACGTATCGACCTGAATATCGTTCCCCTCGTACAATATGCCGACTGTATCATGTGTACGCGCGGTATCTTGCAGACTTCCATTCCCGCCAACATCAACAAGCCCGTCTGCCTCCGTTCGGATGCCGGTTCTACGATCCTGACGGAATTGAACCGTAACGTTTTGATCGATATCGAAGATGCGATCCGTTACAATGCTTCCGCTATGGCAGTCATGTTCTCTGCCGGCGACGGCGAACAGGAAGCCATCACGGCAGCCAACCTGGTGGAAGCTGTCGATATGGGAAACCGCTATGGCATCCCCGTCATGGGTGTGACGGCTGTCGGCAAACAGATGGCACGCGACTCCCGTTACTTCGCACTCGCATCGCGCGTATGCGCCGAGAACGGTGCTTCTATCGTGAAGACTTACTACTGCGACGGTTTTGAAAAGGTAGCTGCCGCCTGTCCGGTTCCCGTTGTGATCGCCGGAGGTAAGAAACTGCCTGAAAAGGAAGCACTCGAACTCTGCTACAACGCCGTTAACGACGGTGCTGCCGGTGTCGATATGGGACGTAACGTCTTCCAGAGCGAAAACCCTGCCGCCATGATTCAGGCCGTACACGCTGTCGTACACGAAGGCTTGACACCGGAACAAGGTTTCGAAATGTTCAAGGATTTACAATAATGTGCTAATGGGTCAATATGCCAATGTACCAATGGAATGAATGTTCTATTTGGAGTATTTCACCGGCATATTGGCACATTTGCAAATTGATAAATTATTAGTTATGCATAAATTATTTACTTATCTCTGTTCCGCATTGTTGCTGGTAACCGCTACATCCTGCGAGAAGAAGACAGAAAAATTGCTGTTGGGTGGTTCCGGCTGGAACAAGATCGTGATCATCGATAAGAACACCAAGCAGGTAGAGTGGGAGCATCCCCTCGAAAAAGGCTGGGAATGCAACTCCGCTGTAGCCACTCCCGACGGGAATATCCTCTTTGCTTATGCCAGAGGTGCGAAGCTGATTGACCGCAACCATCAGGAGATCTGGAATATTGCCGCTCCCGATACCTGTGAGATGCAGACCGCCCGCGTGTTGCCCGACGGTAACTATCTTTTGGGTTGGGTAGGCCATCCGGCTGTCATCATGGAGGTGAGCCCGAAGGGAGAAATCCTGTCGCGTACCGAATATGAGACAGGCATCGAACATCCGCATGCCCAGTTCCGCCAGCTGAACAAGAATGCCCGCGGTAACTACCTGATGCCCCTCTTTGCCACTTCCGACGTGCGCGAGATCTCTCCGCGAGGCGAAGTCGTGAAGATCACCCGTCTCGAAGGAACGCCTTTCACGACATTGGCATTGGCTAACGGGAACCATTGGGTTGCCTGTGGTGACGGTCACTCCCTGATGGAAGTGAACCTCGACAACGGCGAAGTAGCCCGCCGTTACGGTGAGAACGATATCAAAGGCGCCCGCCTGTTCTTCGTTGCCGGCTTGCTTCCTGCAAAGGATGGCGGCCTGTACGTCTGCAACTGGCAGGGACATGACAAGAATGCCGTAGAGGCCAACAGCCCCCAGGTATTCGAAATCAATGATAAAGGTGAAGTGATCTGGAATCTGAACGATAACGAAAGGTTCGGTATGATTTCTACGATTAGCACGATCGAATAGGTCACTGGTTTCATCACGTTTTTTCAGGCACGGATTTCTTTGAAATTCGTGCCTGAATCATATCTGCCTATATCTTTCCCTTCCTGTGTCTCTTTGAAAAAAATAGTGACGCTCTCTATCCATGCAGATTCCCATAACAATAAAATGACTAAAAAAACGTACGTTTCTTTTAGTCATTTTGATGGGGCAAATATACTTAAAATATTTGAAATTCACACATCTTCGTTTATTTTTTATTTTCCTGTCTGCCAAATATATCGAGTCTTTTGCACGCTATTTTCCGAAAGCCAACAGTTAACAATCTTTCGTAAATGGAATGACTAAAAGAAACGTACGTTTCTTTTAGTCATTTTGTAGACACTTAATCTTCATATGTCCAGACTGTTATGTCTTTTTCTGCTTTGGGACTGACGAGCTTTTGTGTGGAATGTATTGTTTGTTAAGTTGTTGTAAATCATATTGTTTCAAAAATAGGTTAACAGAGTGAAAAAATATATCCCGTTCTTTTGCCCGTTCTATCGGAAAGAGAAGGATAGACAATCTACTTATTTAGAAACAGTATAATTTTAGTATAAAATCGATATGATTTTGATAATGCTTGATATTCAATAAATATTATATATGATAAGATGTGCTATACCGCTTTCTAATCTATATATTATTTGATTTTTTTAGTTAGAGCAAAATAGAATTAATCCTTGATAATCATTGGATATTTATAATGATGTCAAACTATTGATTATTAGGTATATAAAAAATTAAAAGGTTTGAATTTCAAATAAATTAACTATCTTTGTGCGCTCTTGGGAAAATATATATTCAGTGTATAAAAGCTGTTTGAACAGCTTTTATTTTGTGCTATATAGCACAAAATAAACAACGTACAGTAACCCTTTTAATATTTTATTAAGATATTTTGCTGCCAAAATCGATTTCTATTCGTTATTCCACTATTGGGACTGACGAACTTTGTTGTAGGGTAATAAATTCTTTAATTATATGAAAATCAATGATTTACTATTAAGATTAACGAAAGAGAAATACCTCAATCGCTGGATAATTTTTTTGATTGACCTGTTCCTTTCCGTCTTTTCGACCGTTACTTCTTTGGCTTTGGTCAGTTATATTCTGGATTGGAACTATACCGACCAGATCATTCTGACGGTTTTTCTGGCGTCGTTGTTCTGTAGCACTGCCAGCTTTCTTGTTTGCCAGACCTATAAAGGCATTATTCGCCATTCCGCCTTTACTGAAACCGGACGCATCGCCATGTCCTCTTCACTGAAAGTGGCGACCATCCTGCCGGTTCTTTTGTTTACGACCGGCCTTCTTTCCTTTCGCGGTTTCCTGCTGGGAAGTGTGGTGGATTTCTTCCTCACTTTTTTTATCCTGACGATATTCCGTGCTTTCCTGATCACGCTCTATACCTTTATGGTGAGCAGCATTGCATCCAACCGGAAAGACAAGCTTTTCATATTCGGGCATGAAGATTCTTCTCCCGCCCTATTGAACGATTCCTTTCTGCGTGAAAACTCATCCTATCAGGTGGAAGGCTTCCTCCGTTTCGGCCAGCGTGTCTCCATGCGCATCGGTTTGTATAAGGTCTATTTCATTACCGACCAAGAGGAATTCAGCCGTTGGGTGAACCGCTACAATATCAAGGCGATCCTCTTTACGGACTATAAGGCGGTGAAGGAAGAAAGCGAACGTCTGGTTCGTTTCTGCGAAAAAGAAAAAGTCCGTATGTTGCTCCTTCCTTCTTTGGACGAACTGAAAGGAGGCAAACTGAAGATGCGCGCCCTTCCCGAAGTCCGCATCGAAGACCTGTTAGGACGCGAAGAGATCCGTATCAACATGGAGGAGATCGCAGGTTCCCTGAAAGGCAAAGTCGTTTTGGTCACCGGAGCCGCCGGTTCCATCGGTAGCGAACTCTGTCGGCAACTCTGCCATTTCGGGCTGAAGCAATTAGTCCTGTTCGACAGTGCCGAAACTCCGATGCACAACATCCGGCTGGAGTTGGAAGAAAAGTTCCCTGATGTCGAGTTTACCCCGGTCATGGGAGACATCCGCATGATCCACCGTGTCGAAAGCATCTACCAGCGTTTCCGTCCCCATATCGTGTTCCATGCCGCCGCCTACAAGCATGTGCCCCTGATGGAAGAGAACCCCTGCGAAGCCGTCCATACGAATGTTTATGGTACGCGTAACGTAGCTGATATGGCAGTCAAGTACGACGTAGATAAGTTCATCATGGTCTCGACCGATAAAGCCGTCAACCCGACCAACGTCATGGGAGCTTCCAAACGTTTGGCAGAGATGTATGTGCAAAGCCTGAGCATCGCTATCAGCAAAGGTCGGCAATCCGGTAAAACCCGCTTTATCACCACCCGTTTCGGAAACGTGTTAGGCAGCAACGGTTCCGTCATTCCCCGTTTCCGCGAACAGTTGGCAAAGGGCGGCCCTCTGACCGTCACCCATCCCGACATCATTCGCTACTTCATGACGATCCCCGAAGCCTGCCGCTTGGTTTTGGAAGCCGCCTTTATGGGCAAAGGAAACGAAATCTTCGTCTTCGATATGGGAACCCCTGTGAAGATCGCCGATCTGGCACGCCGCATGATCGAACTGGCAGGCCTTATCCCCGGCGAGGATATCGAGATCAAATATACCGGCCTCCGTCCGGGCGAAAAGCTCTACGAAGAATTGTTGGCAACGAAAGAAAATACATTACCAACGGAAAACGAAAAGATCTACCGTGCCCAAGTCCGGGAATACGATTACGAAGACATCTGTACGCTCATGTCCCCCTTGATCGACCTCGCGATCAAAGTAGACAAAATGGGAACCGTCCGAATGATGAAAGGAATCGTGCCTGAGTTCAAGAGCAAGAATTCGGTATATGAGGCGTTGGACAAGGCTGAATAATACCCTGCTAGTGTATCTATTGTATTAAAGGTGTTCATATTGGAAAATTATTGATAAGGAAGTTAATGGACAGCAAAGATGGAATTTATATTGGAGATGATGTTTGGATCGCTGTTCAATGTTGCGTATTGAAAGGTGCAAAAATAAATTCTCATACAGTTATGGGAGATAAATCTTTGGTAAATAAAGAAATCTCTCAATCCGAGGTTACTTTTGGTTCTCCTGCAAAAGTTGTATCGTATCGTAAATAACAATATTAGTAAAAATATGAAAGAAAGAATAGAATGGATTGATCTTGCAAAAGGTTTTTCTATAATATTGGTAGTTTATGGGCATTCAGGTTTAAGTGCAGTACCTTTTTTAGGTGATTGGTTTGCTGCTTTCAGAATGCCTTTTTTCTTTATTGTTTCAGGGTTGTTGTTTTCAATCTCTAAATATCCAACTTTTATTTCTTTTTTGAAGAGACGTTGGTTGACATTAGTCCGACCATATTTTATTTTTAGCCTAACATTAATGTTAGGAATCTGGATGTAAAATCCAGATTCCATAGCTTTCATTATTAAAGACATTGTGATAAAAGGATGGGGAGGATATGCTTTGTGGTTTATTCCCATACTATTTTTTACAGAAATTGTCTATTTTTTTATATGCAAATATATAGATATAAAGTATTTACGATTTTTATTTCTATTATGTAGCGCTATAATTGGATATATAACTTATAAGTTAGATTTTTATAATAATTATAATATCTGTTTCGTTTTTACATCTGTCTTGTTTTATGGAATAGGAAATTTATTAAGTGATTGGATGAAGAATTTATTTCGTAATTTGAATATGTCCATATTGATCCAATATACTTTTGCCTTGTTCTTATGCTCTTTGTTTTTCTTATTAAACCATCAGAAGCCTGAATTTTTTATCAATAAATTAAGCGGTATATATACATATATCGCTGCTTTTAGTGGAGCTTTTTTTATGTGCAGTGTCTCTTCAATAGTTTCACGTTTACATTATCAACCAATAAGGATAATGAAAGAAGGGATTAAATATATGGGACGTAATTCCTATATAATTCTGGCTTTTCATCAAATTATTCTTCAGTTGCTAGGATTAACCTGTTTGTTCAGTGGTTCAATTCAACGATTGATAATGTGGTTTTCTCTTATAATGCTCATAGAGGGTATTAACCGATATTTTCCGTTTGTTTTAGGGAAAAAGAAAATGTTACCTCTATTGTTGGAATAATAATTATTAAGTAAATGTTAAATATGCTAAAAATAGGGGGGGGTGAATTCCTTGATAAAAATTTTACCCAATGTTTAAAAGGAATAGCGTGTTTGATAATAGCATTGCATCACTATTCGCAGTATATAGTAGCTCATCAATTATCCGATCATGTTATATATAAACTGTTATCCTATCAAGGTGGGTTTGCTGGAGTCGCTTTGTTTTTCTTTTTATCTGGTTTTGGATTGATGGAATCTGAAAAAAGATGTCATTTAGGAATAAAAGGTTTTCTATTGAATCGTTATTGGAAAGTGTATAAACCTATTTTGATTATAAATGCCATTTCTATAATTGTTTATTCGTTATTTCATTTGATAGAAGTGCGGAATGTGCAGGATATTCTTTACTATTTGTTGAGTATTAAAGCATTTGGTAGTGTGACTTGGTTTGTGTCTGTTTTGTTTGTTTGCTATGGGATCTTTTATATTGCTTCAACGCAGAAAAAAAGAACAGGTATAATCTTGTTCATCGGTCTTTTCTGCATGATGTTGTATTCTATTTTGAAATATGCAGATTCATATTATTTCTATTTCTCTACTCCTCTGTTTTTTGTAGGAGTTTTTGTGTCCATATATAAAGATATTGTTCAAAGATTTTTTACCTTGTATAATGGTGTAGTGTGTATGGGTATTATAGTCATTTTGACCGCTTTTTATTTGTTTAGAATGATGGGATATGGACTTGGTGAACATTTGATGTTGAATATAGTTCAGACTGTATTACTTTTATGGTTCTCATCACATTTCCTATTGAAGATAAACTATCATTCTTTCTTGGGGAAAATATCATATGAACTTTACCTGACTCATTATCGAATAATTGCTATTGCTTTTGCTGTATTTGGTGGTATATCTGTATGGATGTATTTACCTATTATTATATTAGTAGCTTGGGGGATCCATTTGATATGCACAATTTCGTGGAAAACCGGCAATCATTTTAAAGACATAATGGGATGTAGGTAGTACAAATCTAAAGATTGATTTGATAATTACTTGGTGCTTCGTGATACAACAAATACATAGTTCGTAAGAGGTTTCGGTAATTTGTGACAGGATGGAGGTTTTTTTGAAAAGTAGACATTACCTCTATTCGTGAGAAAATGATCATTAGATAAAATATTAAATGCAGTATTTAATTAGATGATAATTTCTATGAATAGAATAATTAAATTAATATATATCTATTTCAAACAGATATATATGATTTTTTTGAAAAATCATATATGTGGAATCAGTATATTTCGGAGGTTCTATAATTTTAAGATAATGGGAACTAATAATACGATAGTAGTTAAAAGCCATCTACCTATAAATGTGAGCATTGTGATATATGGTGATAATCATAAACTTACTATTGAGGAAAATGTAGTGTTCAAAAAAGGACAAATTTGGTTTGAGGATCATGATTGTGAAATATGCATTGAATCAGGTACTACAATTGAAGAAGCACATCTTGCAGTGGCTGAGAATGGGACAAAAATTTTAATAGGTAAAGATTGTATGTTTTCCAAAGGAATTCATATTGCAACAACTGATTCACATTCTATCATTGATATCGAGTCTGGTAATAGAACCAATCCTGCACAAGACATCATTATTGGTAATCATGTATGGTTAGGTTATTGTGCGAATGTAAACAAAGGTGTTTCAATAGGAGATAATGTTGTAGTAGCAGGACATTCAGTAGTGACAAAGTCTATTCCTGCAAATAGTATTGTTGCTGGGGTGTCTGCTCGTATAGTAAAAAGTAATATAACGTGGAATAGAATTCGTATATAAGTGGAATATTTATGTATAATAATTCAAATGTCAAAACAATCAATTAAATATATAGCTTTCTTTGATACCCAGGACTCGGCGGTAAAAAGGAATTACGTTACATCTGCTTCTAATAAGTTGGAGTATATTGCTAGAGCAATAGCGTCTACGGGTAGGGATGTTGAGATTGTATCAATGTCTCAAGTACAGGAGGAAAAGTTTAAATTCTATGTATCTGAGAAAAAGCAGGTAGCTACAGGCATTACATTACGCTTACCTTTCTCGTGGGGAGGTAATAGTGGATTTGCTAGAAAACTCAAAATATTTTGGCATTTAATTAATATGTTTTTCTTTCTTTTACTTAATTGTACGAAGGATGAAAAAGTTGTCGTATATCACTCTCTGGGGTATTTTGATATTATTCGATGGGCAAAAAAAATACGAAAATTCAAGCTTATTCTTGAGGTAGAGGAGGTTTATTCTGATGTTTCGCAGATGTCAAAATATTGGCGGAATCTTGAATTCAAGATGTTTGATATTGCTGATGCTTTCATATTGTCTAACGACCTCTTGGATACTAAGATTAACAGGCGTAACAAACCTTCTGTTGTAATATATGGTACTTATAGGGAGGAACCCAAACGAGTAGAGAAATTCAATGATGGAAAGATACATGTAATTTATGCAGGAACATTCGATCCTAATAAGGGTGGAGCTCAAACAGCTATCATGGCTGCTGAATATTTGCCAGAGAATTACCATATTCATATTTGTGGATTTGGTAACCTTGAAGATGTTGAGGCTGTAAAAAAACAAGTTGTAGAGGTAAAGGGTAAATCAATATCAACTATTACATACGATGGATTAAAAAAGGGAAATGAATTTGTCGAATTCCTTCAGCAATGTCATATAGGTCTTAGCACCCAGAAACCAGAAGGTGTATATAATGACACTTCATTTCCATCTAAGGTTCTCACCTATATGGCAAATGGGCTTGCAGTTGTAAGTATTAAGATTCCTGTTCTTGAAAAGGCAGCCATTGCCGATGCACTTTCTTTTTATGAAAGTCCTAGTGGAAAGTCACTTGCGGAGGCTATAATGAAATGTAATTATAATCAGTCCTCAAAAGAGTTATTGAATATATTAGATCAGAAATTTAAGGAGAATATTAAATCAACTATTTAAATTGAATATGAGCGATAAAAAAGTGGGACTCATTACCTTTTATGGTAATAACTATGGAGGTTGCCTTCAAGCATATGCTATACAGAAAACTATCCAAGATATTGGGTATGAACCTCGAATCTTACAAGTATGTATACCCTTAAATAGATCCATTTTCGACAAATGGATGGCTCTTTGTCGTGTCTTTATGAATCCTATAGCATTCTTTCGTCGACGCAAATATATAAAGGAATATTGTCATAATGAGATTTTCCGCTCACAAGCTTTCGATCATTACAGATCTGAATTCCTAAATTTTGATAAGTCCTTTACTCTGAGTACAAATAACTTGAAAGGAGCTGAGAATTATACCACATTTGTTTGTGGTAGTGATCAGATTTGGAATCCTAACCTTTATGGTGTACATCCCATCTGGACAATGAAGTTTGCATCGGAGGGTTCTAAAAAGATAGCATACGCGCCAAGTATTGGTATTTCTACTATACCAGAAGAGTTTATCGCTGAATTTCAAGAGAACTTGAAGGCTTATTCTTATCTCAGCTGTCGTGAGCAAGAGGGAGCGAATAGTCTTTCTAAAGTTATGGGCAAGGAGGTTGACGTGGTACTTGATCCAACGCTGCTTCTTACTCCGGAGAAGTGGCATGAGTTTGAACGTCCTGTGGATATTAAGAAGCCATACATCTTCTGTTATCTTTTTGGTGATTATGATTATATTGCTGAGGTAAAGAGGCGGGTAAAAGCATACTTTGAACTTGATATTGTTTGTTTGCCGTACAATCTTCGTGAATTGAAGGCTGATGACATTAAACTATATGATATTACTCCTAACCAGTTTGTGTGGCTGATTGAGAATGCTAAATATGTGGTTACAGATTCATTCCATGCATCTGTCTTCTCAATCAAGATGAGTACTCCGTTCGTGTCGCTCAAGCGTACTAGTGACAATGATAAGAAGAATATGAATTCTCGTTTATATACTCTTTTGCAAACTGTAGGTCTAGAAGACCGTATGGTAGGTGAAAATATGGTAGATGATATTGAAAATATTATTGGTAGAGATATTGATTTCGAGTCCGCTAACGAGAAACTTGCCGTATATATGGAACGTGACATTTCTAAACTTGAAAAAGCACTTTCTCATGAGTAAGAGTATTAAAGATAACTGTAGTTGTTCTGGATGTGGTGTATGCAAAACCGTTTGCCCTAAAAATGCCATCACATTCGTAACGGATGCAAAAGGTTTCCCGCGTCCAATAGTGAATGAAAGTTGTATACATTGTGGACTTTGCGTGAAGCAATGCCATGAGCATAAGTTGTTTACGGGACATAAAGTCTTGAAAGCTTATACCGCATATTCCAATAATATTGAGATACGTAATGCAAGCTCTAGTGGAGGCGTATTTTCAGAGATAGCCATACAGATCATTGGACAAGGTGGTTTCGTATGTGGTGCTGATTTTAAAAAGGATTATACTCTTTGCCATCAGATTGTCGAATCAGTCGAAGAACTGAAAGGTCTTCGTAAAAGTAAGTATCTTGAAAGCGACACTACTCACGTATGGAAGGAATTGAAAGATAGGATTGTTGTGAAAAATCAAAAGGGAATGTTTGTAGGTACGCCTTGTCAGTGCGCAGCCCTTTGCTCTTATCTTGGTGATAAAGTTTCTAATATTCTTATTTGTGATTTTATCTGTCATGGAGTAGCATCTCCTTTTGTTTTTGAAAAGTACAAAGCTCATCTCAAAGAACAGTATGGTGCTCCTAAGAAGATTGAATTCCGGCATAAGAAAAATGGAGAGGGTTCATATTTCTACTATGAAGGAGTTGATGGCTGGTATATGGTCCCAAACTACACCAAGTCATATCCATATGCATACGCCAGTGGTTTGATCATTGCAGATGATTGTACTAATTGTCAGTATTGCATATTGGAACGGTTTAGTGATATTACCCTTGGCGATTATGTCGGTGGACCTACTGACTATTCAAAATCTACGATTTTTGCCAATACTCAAAAGGGGCTTGACTTTTTCAGAAATGCAGCAAATATAGTGCTTAAAGAAGAAAATCTTCAAGATATAATCTCAAAATCGTGGCATCTTACTATTTCTAATACACATAATCCTAAACGTATCAAGGTCTTTACTCAATTAGATCAACCGTGGGAGTATCTGGAACAGAAATATTTCCATGCTCCAGATAAAATGGATTTATACAAACAAGCTATTCAAAACAAGATAAAAAAATTTATACATAAATGAAAGAAACTTTGCATGTTTCTGGACGGTATCCAAGTGAAGTAGATGTAGCTGTCCTTTTTCTTTTTTTTGCACGTGAGGAACAAACTGTTAGATCTTTTAAACAAATCTGCAAAGCTCGTCCATCACGCCTTTATTTATATCAAGATGGTCCACGTTTCGATCATCAGAATGATGTGAAGAATATCGCCAAGTGTCGCAAGACAGTTGAGGCCATGATTGACTGGGACTGCGATGTGTATAAGTTTTATCAAGAGAAGAATTTTGGATGTGATCCTTCTGAGTTTATCTCTCAGAAATGGATGTTTTCTACCGAGGAAAAGGGTATTGTAATTGAGGACGATGATGTGATGTCGATAAGTTTTTTTCGTTTCTGTAAGGAGTTGCTTGATAAATATGAAAATGATACTCGTATCAATATGATCTGCGGTATGAACCATCTTGGTGTGTATGAGGAATGTCCATATGATTACTTCTTTTCTCAGGGAGGAGGTGCTATTTGGGGATGGGCATCTTGGCGGCGTGTTATTGATCAGTGGGATTCTAACTATACCTTGCTTGACGATGAGTATAATATGAATATTCTTGAAGCAAATATTGGAGCTGATAGAATGAAAGGTTTTGTATCAACTTGTAAACGTCATAAGGCTTCTGGGCGTGAGCATTATGAATCCATATTTGGTTATAATCGTTATTTCAACAGTACCTTTAATATTGTACCCAAGAAGAATATGACGTGCAACATTGGTATTGCAGCAGAATCTACACACTCGGTGAATAATATCACTCTGCTCCCGAAAAAAGTACGTTGTCAGCTTTATATGGAAATACATGAACTTGAGTTTCCATTGAAGCATCCTTCATGCGTATTGGATGAAAAGATTTATAAGCAAAAATTGGATATACTTCTTAGAGGAAATTGGATAGTACGTACTTTTCAATTACGTCGTATAGAGTCTTTTATTTATAGAATGATTTCATTGTTTAATAAATAAAAAAGAAGCAAGAGCATTTTTGTTTATTGCCATATTGGTAATGTAGCAATTTTATTAATCGTTTGTAAGCATGTTTCCCCAGATTTAAATTCTGTTTTACAGAAAATCTTTACTATTGATGATAATAATTCTTTCTTTGGTATTTTCAGTATGGCTAAATTTTTAAGTATAATCTCTTGGAGGTTGGGTAAAACAAAAGCATAATGAATCAAATAAAAACTGGTGCAATAATATCTTATGTGGCTTTGTTTCTTAATATTGTCATTGGATTGTTATATACGCCATGGATGATTAATACTATCGGTAAGGCGGATTACGGCTTATATACATTGGCTATGTCTGTTATTTCGCTCTTTGTGTTTGATTTTGGACTTGGAAGTGCAATTACAAGATTTGTATCGAAGTACTTGGCAGAGAATAGACAAGATATGGTTGATTCTTTGTTAGGGTTGGTTTTTAAGTTGTATTTCATAGGCGATTGTATCGTTTTGATTTCATTGTCTATTATCTATTTTTTCTTGCCGTCAATGTATCAAGGCCTGACCTCCTCAGAATTAGAAAGTTTTAAGATTGTATATTTAATAGCTGCATTGTTTAGTGTAATTTCATTTCCTTTTATACCATTAAATGGCATTATTGTATCTTATGAGAAGTTTATTCAGCTAAAATCGTGTGATTTGATTCATAGGCTTATAGTAGTTGCATTAATGACTGGTTGTTTGCTAATAGGGGCTGGTTTGTATGCTTTGATTATTGTTAATTCTATAGCGGGTATTGTTATTATTGTTTTAAAGTTATCTATTTTGGGAAAAAAGAAAATAGCATCTATACGCTGGGGATATTGGGAAAAGGAATTATTGAAATCAGTCTTAGGCTTCTCTATCTGGGTAACTATAATTCAATTAGCACAGAGATGTATATTTAATATTGCTCCTTCTATACTTGCTGCATTTGCATCATCTTCGGCAATTACTGTATTAGGCATTGCTATTTGCCTTGAAGGATACTCTTATACATTTGCAAATGCCATTAATGGAATGTTTCTTCCGCGAGTATCCAGAATGATTGCCAGTAATGATCGTTCAGAAATACTTAATTTAATGATCCGAATCGGTAGAATTCAAATTTATATCATTGGATTGATATGTGTAGGTTTTATCTGTTTAGGAGAAGAATTTATACATCTTTGGTTAGGAGATGGATTTGAACAAGTTTATATCTGTTCTTTACTAATTATTCTTCCGTCATTTGTACAGCTTCCTCAGGAGATTGGTAATACAACCATCGTTGCAGAAGGTAAAGTGAAGCTACAAGCCTATGCTTTTGTTTTGATGGCCGTTGTGAATCTTTTGTTAGCATATCCATTGACAAAGAATTTTGGTGTAGTTGGCCTTTGTGTTTCGATTATGGTAGCCTATTTAGTTAGAACAATTGTTATGGACATTGTTTTTTATAGAGTTTTGCATATCAATGTATTCAAGTTTGTTGGAATGTCATATGTAAAAATACTGCCATCAATATTTATTATTACGGTTTGTTGTGGAACTTTTAATAATATCTATACGCAAGGAGGATGGATTGGGTTTATAATTAGAGTTGTTTTTTGTGTGATTTCTTATTGTTTAATTATTTGGTTTTTTTCTATGAATAAAGAAGAGAAATATCTTATTTTGATTCCAGTGAAAAAAAATTTTAATATTGAATAATTTATGTGGCTGCAATTGTTGTTAGTGTTTATTGCGTTTATATTATTAAAAAAATATCAAGCAAAAGGTGATACTAAGAAAAATAGAGATAATTATGTATCGTGGTTGATGCTTTTTTTGATTATTCAGTCTGGGTTTAGAAATGTTGCAGTTGGAACAGATACTTTTGCTTATTATCGAATATTTGAGAGTGTAAAAGTATCTTCTTGGAATGATATATTATATGGATTTTATGAGGCATATATATTGGGAAAAGGAAAAGATCCAGGTTATGCATTATTGCAAAAAATATTTCAATTTGTGTGCCCATATTACCAACTGTTCTTATTATGTATAGCCTTTTGTTTTTTTATTCCTTTAGGAAGTCTATTAAAAAGAGAATTGTCTTCTTTGAAAGAATTGTTTTTATCCTTTTGCATTTATCAAACTATTTTTTATGGTTTTTTTTCTATAACAGGGATTAGGCAAACTGTTGCAACTATAGCGACTTTAATTGGTATAAAATATATTTTGGAATCTAAATTGGTTAAATTTATTGTTGTGATATTATTGGCTTCTTTTATTCATAAATCAGTTCTTATATTTTTACCATTTTATTTTTTGAGTAAGTTAACTAAGGTAAAGTTAATACTACTTATAAGTATGATTTCTATTCCATTTATTATGCCCTTTTCTAGATCTTTTGCTATTTTATTATCTTCTTTTTCAGTTAGTTCAAATTATATGTCCTATGCAGAATCTGATTATCAAACTTCAGGTGCTGTGAATTTCTTAATCTTAATTTTATTATGTGGAATATTAGTTTATTTATCAAAACGTAAATTTCCTTTATTAATTTCAGACTATGTGGTTGTGGCTATTGCTTTGGCTATTATTTTTACACCTCTTGTATGGGTAGATCCATCACTTATGCGAGTGGTTCAATACTATTCCATTTTTATGCTAATAGCTTTACCGAAGGCCATTGAAAATTTAAAATATAGAGGGATAAATCGAGAAATGATTTATTTAATTTTTATTATAGTTTTAATATCAACTATTATAAAAAATAATACTTCTTATGCTTTTTTCTGGCAGGATATGGCTCTTGAAAGTGTTTATTTATAATTTTTGCTATTCTCACTTTTTGATTTAGAGGTTATGAAGATAATTCAAATAAACGCAGTTTATGGTTTTGGAAGTACAGGAATAATTGTACGTGACCTGCAAGATATTTGTTATCATAATGGAATAGAGTGTATTGTGGCATATTCTCAAAGTCAGGATACAGTTAAGAATGGGTATCAACTTGGTAATTTTATATCTAATAAAATTCATGCTTTATTATCACGTATAAGTGGAAAACAGGGATATTTTTCTATTTTGTCAACAAGGAAATTTTTAAAGTATTTAGATCAATATCATCCGGATATTATTCATCTTCATAATTTGCATGGATGCTATATAAATGTACCAATGTTGTTAAAATATGCTTCGAGAAATGGTATATCTGTTGTTGTATCTCTTCATGATTGTTGGTTTTATACAGGAGGATGTTCGCATTATACTAGTGTTGGTTGTTCAAAATGGTTAAAAAAGTGTGGCTCATGTCCTAAACGTTATGAAGAAACACCTGCTTATTTGTGGGATTCTTCATCTAAGATTCTTAAGGATCGAAAACTTTTGTTTAGTAAAATATCCGACTTAGTGGTAGTGGGTGTATCTAAATGGATTGTTGAAGAGGCTAATAAAACTGTGTTTAAGGGCGCACAGTGTTTAGTGATTACAAATGGTATTGATACAAATTTTTTTCATCCTGTAAAGTCTGATTTTAGGAAAAAGTTTCATTTGGAGGATAAATTTGTTATTCTGGCACCTGCAAATAAATGGTTTCTGGATGTAAATTGTGAGACATTAGATTATTTTTCTTCTCGATTGACTGAGGATATGAGGATGGTATTTATTGGCGGTAGATGTGATGAAAATAGATTGACTGATAAAATGATAAACTATGGTTTTGTTTCTTCCAGAGAGGAAATTCGTGAAATATATAGTTCTGCAGATGTTTTGCTTAATTGTACTCGAGAAGAATCATTATCACTTCTTAACATCGAAGTTCAGGCCTGTGGAACTCCTGTTGTTACTTATTCAAATACAGGAGTAAAGGAGACAGTAGATGGAATGGGGGGATATGCTGTAGATAATGGAAATCCTGAAGCCATGTGGAATGTTTTTCTAAAAATAAAGAATCAAGGGAAAGAATATTATTCGGAAAAATGTATCGGATGGGTAAGAAAGCAATTTGATAAGAATAAGAATTATCAGAAATACATTGATTTGTATATGAGTATCCTAAATTGAGTGCTTACCAATAATTGATGATAAATCTTTGATAAATAAAGAAATGCCTACATTCTCAGTAGCTTTTGTTACTCCTGCCAAAATCGTTTCGCATCGTAAATGGAGAGTATTGATAATGTGTTTTTTTGAATATTTTAATATGTTGAATATATGAAAGTTTCTATTATAATTCCTGTGTATAATACAAAAGAGTATTTATCAGATTGTCTAGATTCTCTTTTAACTCAAGATGGAACAATAAATGATGATTATGAAATCATTTGTGTTGATGATGGTAGTACGGATCAATCTTTGGAAGTGTTAAATAAGTATAAAGAAAAGGGGATTATTGTAATTTCACAAAAAAATGAAGGTGTAAGCTCTGCGCGTAACAGAGGATTACTTTTTGCAAAAGGAGATTTTGTTTGGTTTGTGGATTCGGATGATTTTGTAGATGAGCATGCTTTAGAAATTGCATATAAAGAATTAGGAGAGGATAAAACAACAGTTTTGACTTTTCAATATGCTTCAGTTGATGTTTCTTCAAAGCCGGATAATATTCAGAATATTATCTCCAAGGCAGCGCAGTTACTGCCTTGGAGATGTATAGTTAGTCGATATTTTTTGTTGGAAAATAATATACGCTTTAATACGAATATGCAATATGGAGAAGACACATTATGGATATTTTTCTTGAAATTCTTTCATTGTAATATTAAAGAATTAAATAGTGTATTTTATTATTATAGAATGAATCCAACATCTGTCATGCATCAAAAAAATACAAAATTGAAACATTTTGACTCTATGTATGAAATGTTAAAAGTATATGTATCTTTGTATTCTGAATATAAAAATAATTCTTCATTCGATGTGAAAAATTTGAGGTGTCGTATTTATTGGTCTATACAAAATGTGTTGTTTGATGCAATATATTGTAAGTCTGAAAAAGAAAGGAAATTAATTCTTGATGAATTAAAAGCAGAAGAACTCTATCCTTATCCACTACAGTGGAATAGAATTAGTTTGAAATATGGAATGAAAAATTTTTTAGTAAATATGTTTTCTTTATTGTTCCCTTGTAAATATTATTACCAATTTATATGTAAAATATTTAGGTTTTTCGGATGAAAATAGTGTTGTTGTGTCGATTCTATAATGTAGAGGAATATTTTTATGATATTACCTATTTTTAGGGGAAAATAAATGAATTTTTAGCGCTTTTTTATGTTATAATCTGTAATAAAATGAGATTCAGTATTATTGTCCCAATTTATAAAGTTGAGTTATACCTTCGACAATGTATTAATAGTGTCTTGAATCAGTCCTACAAAGATTTTGAATTAATTCTTGTTGATGATGGTAGTCCAGATAACTGTCCTATTATTTGTGATGAATATGCGAGCAGAGATATAAGGGTGAAAGTAATCCATAAATCGAATGGAGGCCTTAGTGATGCTCGTAATGTGGGATTGGATGTTGCTCAAGGAGAATATGTTTTGTTTTTGGATTCTGATGATTGGTGGGATGATGTATTGGCTCTTGAGAAAATTAATTTAAAAATCAAAGATACTGATGCTGATTTGATTATTATAGGCATGAAGAAGTTCTTTATGCAACAAAATAGTTTAAGTGATGAACGTATCCCGAAAAAATGTGATAAGGGAAATTGTACCTTGTCCCATGCACAAGCTTTACAAAAATATATGCAAAGCAATATTTTTGTAAAGCTTGTGCATGGGACAAGGTACTCCGTAGAACAATTATTGAACAAGACCACCAACGTTTTATAAAAGGGCAATATAGTGAAGATATTGAATGGTGTTGCAAATTACTAAAGAAGAATCTACGTGTGGAAGTTTTGGAGGAAGCTTTTTATGTGTATCGTCAGCAAGTTCCAACATCTATAACAGTAAATGTTGGTATAAGAAATATACAAAGTATCGTTGATGTTATAGGTAGATATGCAACTAAGAAGTCTTCTGTCTTTTTGCTTCATTTTTTGGCAAACCAATTGTCTTATTGATAACAAATTATATGCGGTTGCCTAAAAAAGATCAACAAATGGTAACTCATAAAATTAAGTCTTTTTGGTGGTTGTTTGCCTATAATTGGTATCCGTATGTAAAACTTGTTTCACGAATTAAGTTGTTAGGATTTATGCTGACTACGAAAGTCTTGAGGTTATATTATCTGTATCAATATAATTGGAAAAAATGAAAATACTTGTTATTTCAAAAGAGGCTTGGCGGGATGAACAAAATGGAGGTAATGTTCTTACTAATATGTTTTCTCATTTTTCTGGTTCAGAGTTTGCTCAGATATATTGCAATGAACAGGAACCCAACAATGCTATTTGCAGAAATTATTATCAGATGAGCGATAGGATGATGGTAAATAATATTTTGCATCGCACGAAAGTAGGACGAAAGGTGATTTATAATCATGTTCCAACTGCTACAGTAGCTACAAATGAGAATTATCGTAAAATGGTTAGTTGGATAGGTGGTGATTTTAAACGGATAGTTCGTGAACTTGTTTGGCTCTTAGCTAAATGGGATGAAAGTGAGATAATATCTTATGCAAAGGAATTTAATCCGGATATTATTTTTGCTCCTTGTTATGGAAATCATTACATGCAGAAATTAACAATACTGGTTCATGAAAAGTTGAAGGCTCCTGTTATATCCTATATTTCCGATGATTTTTATACGAATAAACAGTTTAAATTTTCACCTGTTTTTTGGATGAATCATTTTTTCTTGAGAAGAAGAACTCGCACTACTTTTAAGCATTATTCGCTTGTTTATACAATGACCAATGAGCAGAAAGAGCAATGTGAGAGAGATTTTGGGGCTAATATGAAGATACTTAGAAAAAATGGACAGTTTGAGTCTCAATATTTAAAAAAAACGGTGAATTCTCCCATTCGTTTGGTGTATGCTGGTGGTATTTACTTGGATCGTTGGAAAACATTAAAAGTATTGGCCGATGCAATACGTGCTATTAACGTCGATGGAGTTAAGATGGTATTAGATATCTATACGAATAACCTATTAAATGATAAGATGCAACAAGCCATTAATGATGGTGTCAGCTCCAGGGTTCATAAGGCTGTTTCAATGGTTGAATTGATGGAAATCTATCATCATAGTGATGTTGCATTGCATGTAGAAGCTTTTGATGTTACTAATCGTCATATCGTTCGAATGTCTTTCTCAACAAAGATTATTGACTGTATGGACAGTGGCTGTGCAGTCATGGCTATCTGTGATGAGAAACAGGCTGGAGGTGCTTATCTTCGGAGAAATGGGTGTGCTATATGCATAAATGATTTATCAGAAGTTGCTCATGTATTAAGAAATATATTAGATAATCCACTGTTATTGATTGATTATCAACATAAAGCTTTCGAAGTGGGACGTAAATATCACCTTCAGAAAAATATTACAAGGGATTTGATTCAAGATTTTGAGAGTATAGAGAAGATTAAAAAATTGTGATATGAATATATGTATCATAGGTAAAAACAGCTATATCGGAAATCATATAGATAAATGGTTAAGTGCAAGAGGACATGAGGTCTTTCAATTAGATGTCTTAACAGAAGATTGGTACTCTTTTGACTATTCTGAATATGATGTTGTTATACAGGTTGCTGGTATTGTACATCGTCCAGATTGTAATGATGTGGCATTGTATAAACGGGTGAATACAGATATGCCTATAGAGATAGCAAAACTATTTAAAAGAAGTCATTCTAAACGTAAGACATTCGTTTTTCTCAGTACGATGGCTGTATTTGGTATCTCTAAGCGTTTGTCTAAAAATGTGATTACAGCAGATACACTTGTAGATCCAATAGGGCTTTATGGAAAAAGTAAACAGGCGGCTGAAGTCGGTTTGTTGAAATTACAAGATGACTATTTTGATGTGATTGTTGTTCGTCCTCCCAATGTATATGGTAAAGGTTGTAAGGGAGGGTACATTTTTGGTTTTGTAAAAGTGGTAAAAAAATTACCAGTAATTCCTGCTGCTTATACACAGGTGAAACAGAGTATGTTGTATATTGATAATTTGTGTGAGTTTATTCGATTAGCTATTGAGCAAAAATGTCATGGCATATTTATGCCACAGGATGAGAAAGCTGTTTCTGCATTAGATATTATGAATGCAATAGCTAAAGGACTTGGAAAGAAACTGAGGATAAGTCGATTGTTAGCTTTTGTTGTTTATTTAGGTCGTTTCTTCCCTCTTATACAGAAAGCGTATGGAGGAGTAGAGTATGATACAAGGCTTTCTAATATAGAGGAAATGAATTATGTGGTGGTCCCTTTTGAAGAAGCTATGAAAAGAACCATTAATTAAAAATTTATGGATAAAAAAGTATGTATTTGTACTACATTGTGGTCCTCTATTAATAATTGGATCCTTCCTTTTTTGAACGAGTATAATAAACGAGGAATAGATGTAACCATTGTCTGTAATATGGATAATGAATTTGAACAAGGATTAAAAGAGCATTTTCCTTTTGTACGCACCTATTGTATTGGTTTTCCTCGTGGCATTAATGCCATAGGTTCATTAAAGAGTATTTGGACTTTATACAAGTTTTTCAAAAAAGAGAAGTTTGATCTTGTTCAATATTCTACTCCTAATGCCAGTATGTATGGAGCTGTGGCTTCTTGGATGGCAAGAGTTTCTGTACGTTTATATTGCCAGTGGGGGATGGTTTATGTCACCATGGATGGAATAAAACGTTTGGTGTTTGAAAATATTGAGCGTATGGTATGTCGATTATCTACTCATGTGCAACCGGACAGTAAAGGAAATTTGAATTTTTGCCGTGATAATGGGCTGTATGATAAGGATAAGAGCTGTGTTATATGGAATGGAAGTGCTAAGGGACTTAATTTGGAGGCATATGATATTTCGAAGAAAGATATTTATGCACGTGAGATCAAACAGCAGTATGGCATACCTGAAGGGGTCCCTGTGGTGGGGTTTGTTGGACGTTTAGGTAGAGAAAAAGGTTGTCATGAGTTGTTCAAGGCATTTCAGAATGTAAAGAAGGAATTTCCTAAAGCTAAACTTTTATTTGTAGGTCCTATTGAAAAGATGGAAACGATAGATTCAGATGTACTTGAATATTTTGAATCTTGCGATGATATCATTAAGACAGACAGGGTGAATCATGTAGAGAAGTATACTTCTGCAATGGATGTCTATGTACTTCCCAGTTATAGGGAAGGCTTTGGTATGGGGGTTGTAGAAGCTTCAGCAATGGGAGTTCCTGTAGTTGTAACCAAGTATCCAGGACCTTCGAGCGCTATGGAAGAGGGTGTCAGTGGTTACTCTGTTCCTGTTAAAGATGTAGACTTGTTAACCGAATATATCTTGAAATTTTTACGCGATCCGATGGAAGCAAAAAGGATAGGGCTACAAGGTCGTCAATGGGTAGAGTCTCGTTTTGACCAGCAAATATTTATTCGGAAATATATGGAAAATCGTATGAGTTTATTGAACTTGTAATAGATATTTGTATGATAAACTTGATGTACATCACAAAACGTCCCGATATTGCAAAGATAGCCGAAGAGGCAGGAGTGGATTGGATTTTTGTGGATATGGAATTTATAGGAAAAGACACTCGTCAAGGAGGATTGGATACTGTACAGAATCATCATACTGTAGAGGATGTGACGGCGGTTAAAACGGCTGTTTGTAAAGCAAAAGTATTAGTACGAGTAAATCCCATTCATGAAGCTTCTTCTGAATATTTTTCGAGCGAAGAAGAAATAGATGCGGTTATAAAAGCAGGTGCCGATATTGTTATGCTGCCTTATTTTAAGACCATAAGAGAGATTGATGCATTCATTAAATATGTGGACAATAGAGCTAGAACTTGTTTGCTGGTTGAAACGCCTGAGGCTGCTGCTTTGTTGGAAACGATTGTTGAAATACCTGGGATAGACATGATTCATATAGGTCTTAATGATATGCATTTGGCACTGAAGATGAAGTTTATGTTTCAGTTGTTGGCTGATGGTTCTGTTGATAAATGGACAAGTGTAATAAAGTCGAAAGGTATTATGTTTGGCTTCGGAGGGTTGGCATCATTAGATGGTGGTACTGTTCCTGGACGAATGATATTAAAGGAACATTATCGATTAGGTAGCCGGATGGTAATCGTGAGTAGAAGTTTTTGTAATGCTGACAAGATTGGCGACTTAGATGAAATCCGAGTTATTTTCAGAAATGGTATTAGAGATATTAGAATGTTGGAAACAGAATGTCAGCATCAATCCGATGATTACTTTGAAAACAATCGTATTGTAACGAATAAGGCTATAGAAGAATTTATTAAAGGAATATAATAATATTTAGATAGAATGGATTTGAAAAAAAAATTAGATGGTCGTAAAGATTTACAAACTATGCTTTTTAGAAGAGCTTGGTTAATAAGCAAAGATTCTTTAGATAATAAGATGAGTACTTTCCCATTTTATGGTAATTGGAAAAGTGTAGACTTAGGAGTATTACATATATATGTACACAATACATTAAACATCCATTATATAGAAACAAAATCTGGTAAATTTTTCCTTTGTGGTCATTGCTATAATCCGTTTACAATGGAACATTCGGAAGAGAAATGCCTTACTCGTATAGCAGAAAGTTATAACATGTCAGACTTTTGGGACAAAATAAGTGAAATAACGGGTGTTTTTATACTTGGATGGATTAATGAGGAGGGGAATATCAATGTAATAACAGATCCCAGCGGAATGCAGTCAAGTTTTTATGGTGAAGTAGATGGTAATTTTTTAATAACTTCACATTGTCAGCTATTGAGTGACTTGTATGGACTCAAGATGAATGATTTGACGAAAGAACTACTTGATTATAAATGGTACTATCGTGTAATGGGACCTTATCTCCCAGGGGATATGACACAGTTTAATGAGGTAACACGTATAGTTCCCAATATCGTTTATACTTATAATCATAAAAACGGTAAAGTCACTCACAAGCGTTTTTATCCTTTGACTGATAATCCTCAGGTAAAGGATGAGAAAGAATATCTGGAAGTGATAAAAAAAGCGGCCGATATTCTTAAGAATGGAGCTGAACTTGTACTTCGGAAATGGCAAAATCCCGCTATTTCACTGACTGGCGGTATTGATAGTAATACGACATTTGCTGCATGCAATGGGAATTATGATCAATACGCTACTTTTAGTTATCTGTCAGCCCATAAGGAAACTATAGATGTGGATGCCGCCAAAATAATTGCAGCTCGTTTTAATGTGAAGCATACTGTTTATACTATTCCTGAAAATAGCGATGGATTGAAAGATTTTGAATTAAAAAAAGAAATTATCAATCACAATGATGGATATATATATCGCTTACGCGATAATGAAATGCGTAAACGGATTTACCTTGAACAAGTTTTGCCTTATGATGTGGAATTAAAATCATGGGTATCGGAAACCATTCGGGCTTATTGGTATAAGCATTATGGCCGATCTACAATGCCAAAGATAAGTGCTAAACTTTTCCGTAATCTCTACAAAATATTTCTTCTGAATAGATCTTTGGCGCACAAGGTTGATAAGGTGTTTGAATATTATTTGGAGAAATATGATTATTTTAAGATTAGCAAAGATTATTTACCTGCTGATTTGCATTATAATGAGGTAACATGGGGAAGTTGGGGAGGTCCTAATATCAGTGATATGAAACTTTATACAGACATTACATTTCTTTATAACAATCGTATTTTTCTAGATTTGCTATTGAGAGTTCCTTTGGAAAAACGTATTAGTGATGAACATCATTTGGATATGAAGAAGTATTTGAATAAGGAACTTTATGATATGGGTATACGTGTAGTGAATATGAAGGAAACGGCAACAAGGGCGCGACTTTTGAATATCATCTTCACTCTGAATATGAAACTTCCTTTCTAACATTATTATGAACTTATTGCTTACAGGATGTTTTAAATACACTAAGGATCAGATGGAAACATTACGATCCTTAGGTTTCTCTATTTATTTCATGCAGCAGGAAAAAGAAAAATTGCTTTTACCTGCATCTGAAATTGATGCTATAGTTTGTAATGGACTCTTTTTGAGTCATGATATAGACTTGTTTACTCGGGTGAAGTTTATTCAGCTGACAAGTGCAGGTTTTGATCGTGTTCCTCTAGATAAAATAAAGAATCGCAGTATTGAACTTTATAATGCTCGAGGGGTGTATAGCACGCCTATGGCGGAATGGGCATTGTTTAGAGTTTTAGAACAATATAAGCAGGGGTGGTTTTTTAAACAAGAACAGGCTGCACATAGGTGGACTAAACATAGGGGATTGCGTGAAATTTCAGGAATTAGAGTGGCAGTTATTGGTGCTGGTAATGTGGGGCAAGAAGTAGCTAAACGTTTCAGTGCGATGGACGCTTATACAGTAGGATTTGATATTCATACGAATGCTACTCCTTATTTTAATCAAATGAAATTGATAAGTACATTTGTACAGCATGTGAATAATTTTGATGTTATTGTTGTCACGGCTCCATTACTACCTTCTACGAAAGGGTTGATTTCTCGAGATGTTTTGATATCGATGAAAGAGGGAGCAATTTTGATTAATATTGCTCGTGGTGGATTAATTGATGAACAGGCAATGTGTGATGTATTAGCTCAGCGAAAAGATTTGTTTGTTGCTTTGGATGTATTTGAAGAAGAACCTTTGTCTGAAAAATCTTCATTGTGGGAGTTTGATAATGTGGCTATTTCTCCTCATAATTCTTTTGTAAGTAATAAAAATAATATTCGTATGTTTCAAGTGATGTATGATCATTTAAAAGAATTTATGTTAAAGCAAAAGTAGAAAATTACAAAACTGAAAAATAATGTACAAGTATTTTAAGAGATTCTTTGATTTTATGATTGCATTGGTAGCATTGATTATTTTATTCATACCACTGATTATTGTTGCTATCATTATTAAGTTAGACTCTAAAGGACCAGTAATTTTCAAGCAGGAACGTTTGGGTAAAGATGGTATCCCGTTTAAAATTTGGAAATTCCGTTCGATGTGTGTTGGGGCAGAAAAGCGAGGAACAGGAGTTTATTCTTATAAAGGAGATAATCGTGTAACCCGTGTGGGGAAAATTATTCGTGCTACTTCGATTGATGAGCTTCCTCAATTAATTAATATTCTTAGGGGGGATATGGCATTGATAGGGCCTCGTCCTGCATTAACTTATCATCCTTGGTCATATGATCAGTATGATGAACATCAAAAGCATATGTTTGATGTGCTTCCAGGTGTGACCGGATGGGCACAAGTGAATGGACGAAAGGAGGTACCTTGGCCAGAGCGCATCGAATTAAATGTGTGGTATGCTCAGCATATGAATTTTAGTCTTGATCTTAAGATATTCTTCATGACTATTTTTAAGGTGGTGACCAATGCTAATAACGAGAATGTGAGCGAGACTAGTGTCAAGAAGTGATAACTTAATAGATTCTTTGACAGGTTGCCGAATTCGTGTTGAGGAATCATTTCATTGTAGACGTGTAAGTCAACTTGGATATTCACTGATAAAGTCGATTATTCTCGAAATAATATTTTTCTTAGATATTCTTCAAGATGAGATAAATTCATCTGTTAAAAACTTTAAGTAATAAATGGGACTACCTGTCTGAAACATATTTTCGGTAGATTATTAACTATATATAATACATATACATTATGTCAGTATTCAAAGACAAAACCCTCCTGATCACCGGAGGTACCGGTTCTTTCGGTAACGCTGTGCTTCGGCGTTTTCTGGATTCCGATATTAAGGAGATCCGTATCTTTAGCCGTGATGAGAAAAAGCAGGACGATATGCGTCATCAGTTGCAGAATCCCAAAGTGAAGTTCTATATAGGGAATGTGCGTAATAAGACATCGGTGGATGTGGCGATGCGGGGTGTGGACTATGTGTTCTCGGCTGCGGCCTTGAAACAGGTTCCCAGTTGCGAGTTCTTTCCGATGGAAGCGACCCGTACGAATGTGGAAGGGACGGAGAACGTGCTGCTTTCCGCGATCGAGCATGGCGTGAAGAATGTGGTGGTTCTCTCTACGGATAAAGCTGCTTATCCGATCAATGCGATGGGGATCTCCAAGGCGTTGATGGAAAAGGTGGCGATCGCCAAAGGACGTGAGCTGGGCGAAGGGGCGCAGACGACGATCTGCTGCACGCGCTACGGCAATGTGATGGCGAGCCGGGGTTCTGTGATCCCTCTCTGGGTGGAACAGATGGAACAGGGTAAACCGATCACGATTACCGACCCGGAGATGACGCGTTTCATGATGACGCTGGATGATGCGGTCGACCTGGTGGTCTATGCCTTTACACATGGGCATAACGGTGACCTGTTCGTGCAGAAAGCACCGGCAGCCACTCTGTCTGTCCTTGCACAGGCGTTGAAAGAGACCTACGCGCAGATCGATCCGAAGTATCTGGATACGGAGGTGAAGGTGATCGGCACACGTCATGGAGAGAAACTGTTTGAAACCCTTGTGACACGCGAGGAGATGGCGAAAGCGATCGATATGGGCGACTATTACCGCATCCCTTGCGATACGCGTGACCTGAACTACGACAAGTACTTTACCGAAGGAAGCGAATGCCTGTCCAAGATCGAGGACTATCATAGCCATAACACGACTCGTCTGGATGTCGAAGGAATGAAAAAGCTGTTACTCCGCCTACGTTTTATTCAGGAAGACCTCGGATTGATCGAACGGGCAAAACCGAGAGAAATCAGAAGCGAATAATTTTAGATAGGAAGTGAGGGTATTGTTTGTCTGAAAAATAAATCTATCTTTGTATATAGATTTGTAATTGATAAAGAGTATAAGTATGGAAACTACGGCATTTAATCCTGTACAACAACATTTGTTGAAATTGTTCGCTTTTGATGGTTCGGAAGAGAAACTGTTGGAAGTGAAAGAGGTCCTGACCAAGTATTTCTCACAAAAACTGGACAAGCGTCTGAATGAACTTTGGGACTCAGGGGTTTTGAATCAGGATAAGTTGGATGAATTAAGAACAAAACATCTTCGAACGGATTTGAAATGAGTAAAATCGTTTTGGATACAAACAGTTTGATTCAAAGTCTTCCAAGTAGAAGCCGTTATCATCGGATATGGCTATCCTTTCTGGATGGAACAAACGAATTGTGCGTATCGGGAGAGATCCTGAACGAATATGAAGAAATTTTAGAACGATTGGTCGGTAAAGAGGTTGCCAAGCTGACCTTAGACGTTATATTGAATAATCCGTATACTTGTTTCCTTACTCCTTACTATAAATTTAATTTAATAAAATCTGATCCGGATGATAATAAATTCGTAGATTGTGCAGTTATTGCAAATGCGAAGTTCATAGTGACGGAGGATCGGCATTTTGATGTATTGAAAGAATGCCCGTTTCCTAAAATAGAAGTCATCGGATTGGATCTCTTTCTACAATCTTTGTAAATAGAAATCAGAATGAATATATTAGTAACCGGTGCCAAAGGCTTCATCGGTCGGAATCTTGTATCCCAACTTCATAATATCCAGTCGGGAAAGGCTCGCAATTATCCTGTTTCAGGGACTGAACTGAAAGTCTTCGAATATGATACGGACAGCGACCCGGCCGAATTGGACGTCTATTGCAAGAATGCCGATTTTGTCTTTAACCTGGCTGGGGTGAACCGTCCGAAAGACCAGTCGGAGTTCATGAAGGGAAATTTCGGTTTCGCTTCTCTCTTGTTGGATACGCTGAAGAAACACGGTAATACCTGTCCGGTGATGATCTCATCGTCTACGCAGGCTGCACTGGATAATCCGTATGGCGAGTCGAAGCGGGCGGGAGAGAACCTTCTGTTCGAGTATGCCGAAGAGACGGGTGCGAGAGTCCTGGTCTATCGTTTTCCGAATGTGTTCGGGAAATGGTGCCGCCCGAACTATAACAGTGCAGTGGCGACTTTCTGTAACAATATCGCGAACGACCTGCCTATCCAGGTGAATGATCCGAAGGTGGTGATGAACCTGGTCTATGTAGATGACGTGGTGGACGAGCTGATCGCCGCCTTGTCGGGGGGCGAACACCGCGAAGGGAACTATTGTGCCGTTCCGGTGGTTCATACCATAACGTTGGGCGGGATTGTTGACCTGCTTTATTCTTTCAAGGAGATGCCGGGTAACCTCACAGTTCCCGATTTGGGCGATCCTTTCACGAAGAAGCTCTATTCGACCTATCTGTCTTATCTTCCGAAAGAGAAGTTCATCTATCCGGTACAGATGAAGACGGACGACCGGGGGAGCTTCACTGAGATCATCCGCACGCCGGACAGAGGCCAGTTTTCGGTGAACATCTCCAAGCCGGGCGTAACCAAGGGACAGCATTGGCACCACACCAAGAATGAAAAATTTGTGGTGGTGAGCGGTCACGGTCTGATCCGGTTGCGTAAGATCGGGACGGACGAGGTGGTCGACTTCGAGGTCAGCGGCGAGAAGATCGAAGTAGTGGAGATGATCCCCGGATACACCCACAACATCATCAACCTTTCGGACACCGAAGAACTGGTGACTTTCATGTGGGCCAACGAACCGTTCGATCCGAACCGTCCGGATACTTATTTTGAAGAAGTGTAAAAACAGGAAATCATGAGCAAACTAAAATTAATGACCATTATCGGTACGCGTCCGGAAATCATCCGGTTGGCTGCCGTGATAAAGCGTTGTGATCGATATTTCGATCAAATCCTGGTGCATACCGGGCAGAACTACGATTATACATTGAACCAGGTGTTTTTTGACGATCTGGGGCTTCGTGCTCCGAACTATTATCTGGATGCGGTAGGCAAGGACCTGGGAGAAACGATCGGCAATATCATCGCCAAGTCATACCAGTTGATGGTCGAGGTGAAGCCTGATGCGGTCCTGGTGCTTGGCGATACGAACTCCTGCCTTTCGGTGATCGGAGCGAAGCGCTTGCATATCCCGATCTTCCACATGGAAGCCGGTAACCGCTGCTTCGACGAATGTCTTCCGGAAGAGACAAACCGCCGTATCGTGGATGTGACGGCCGATGTCAACATGTGTTATTCCGAACATGCACGCCGGTATCTGAATGCCGCCGGAACACCGAGAGAGCGTACCTATGTCGTCGGCTCGCCGATGGCGGAGGTATTGCACGATAACCTGGAACAGATCAAGGCGAGCGATATCCTCGAACGTTTGGGGTTGGAGAAAGGCAAGTATATCCTGCTTTCCGCCCATCGTGAAGAGAATATCGATACGGAAGCCAATTTCTTCAACCTGATGAACGCGGTGAACGCTATGGCGGAGAAGTACGACATGCCGATCCTTTATTCCTGCCATCCCCGCTCTAAGAAGTTCATCGAACAGCGTGGTTTCCGGTTCGATCCTCGTGTGATCCAGCATCAGCCTTTAGGTTTCCATGATTACAACCATCTTCAGATGAATGCATTTGCCGTCGTATCCGATTCGGGCACGCTTCCGGAAGAAAGCAGTTTCTTCCTTTCCGTCGGCAGTCCTATTCCGGCTGTATGTATCCGTACCAGTACGGAACGTCCGGAAGCATTGGACAAAGGCAACTTCATCCTGGCCGGTATCACGACCGAACAGGTGTTGCAGGCGGTGGATGTGGCAGTCGAGATGAATCGGGACGGTGCTCTGGGACTCCCCGTTCCCAACTACGTGGACGAGAATGTCTCGGTGAAGGTCGTCAAGCTGATCCAGAGCTATACGGGTGTTGTGAACAAGATGGTTTGGAGAAAATATTGATAGAAAACAGGGGTTGTCCTTGAAAAATAGAACAGGATGAATATACAAACAATAGATAAGAATCTGCTTTCTGATCTTCATCGGAAAGCAGTTGCGAATGAGCGGAAGCGGATGAATTTTGATTTGCGTACTTCTGCTTTGGATCAGAGCCAGCGGATGCTGAATGCGTTGGAGCCGGGGACACAAGTTCCTGTTCACCGGCATATGGAGACGGCGGAGACGACGATCTGTATAGAGGGATATTTGGAGGTTGTTCTATATGCCGAGGTTTCCGGTCAGGATGAAACGGGCGGGGAAAGGAAGTTCGTGGAGGTTTTCCGTGTTACGCTTTGTCCGCGCGAAGGCAAATATGGGGTACAGATCCCGTTAGGTGTGTGGCATAGCGTGGATGTGAAAGAACCAAGCACCATCTTTGAGGCCAAAGATGGTGCTTATGTGAGCGCAAGCAGATAGATTTTACCGAGGAGCTTTTATCCCGCCAGCACCTTATAAAGACTCCCGATCCCTCCTGCCAGCATCAGGGTGTAGCCGGAGAGGCCGAGCCAGTCGGCTTCGGGGGGCGGGGAGAGAGGAGGGAGAGAATCGCTCCGAGAGCGGCGAGGGTTACTTCCGTTTCCCCTCTCCACAGGGAGAGGAGGGATAGGAGGCTCAGGCAGAGGACAAGGACAAAGGTCGTCACCGGCAACCGGGCGTTTGCGCCGGGGAAAGATGATCCGGGCGAGGGTGGTGAGGAAGCTGAGGATGGTTTCAAGGACGTTCATGATTTATGAATTATGATTTATGGGGTGGGGAATGAGTTTACTGATTTTTCTGCAAACCTTGACCAACAACGCTTGATAGGCGGCACGGTTGTCGCCGTTGACTTCGCTGATGTATTTGCTGTAGGCGATCTTGCGGGCGAAGGCTTTCGGGTCGTCGCTGACGTCGGCGGCGAACGGGTAGACCGAACGGATCAGGCGGGCGTAGTCCATGAACGAGTCTCCGGGACTGTCGTAGGTACGGAAACGGAGGGAATGGGCGCCTAACTCGATGCTTGCGCCTTTCCACCAGACGTTGGAGCGGCCGTAGGCGGTGAGACCGAAATAGTTGTGATGCTCGCTGGCGAGATCACTTTGTCCCCAGCCCGACTCGATAGCCGCTTGTGCCAGGATAACCGCCGGATTGATCCGGAATGCTTCCCCCGCCTTTCGGGCGAGGGGAAGGAGGGAGGAAAAAAATTCGCTTTGCTTCATTTTTTTTAGTTGAAAGGTGATTTTTTAGTTGAAAGGTGAAAGTTGAAAGTTGAAAGTTGAAAAATAGCAACGTGGAGTTACTTTCAACTTTCACTTGATTTACAGTTCTCCCGGGCGATCATCCGTGCCACCGCCACTGCCGGCCGATTCGCTGGAGGCGTCCTTTTTCGGGACGTAGCGTTCGAAGGAGACGTTGTTGACGAGGTTGATCAGCATCGTGCCGGGGTAAAAGACGATGTGGGCACGGTTGAACAGGGCGGTGGTGAAACCGTCGACGGTGGCCGAACCTTTGCTGCCGGCAACCATACGGAAGCTGCCGAATTCGCCCAAGTGAACCGATTCGCCGTCGGAAAGGGCTTCGTTCATGACTTTGATCAGGCCGTCGAGCACCAAGATGATCTCACCGCGGCTGGCGGTACAGATGTTTTCGATACGGGTACAGATCTTGTTCAGCGTCAGTTTTTTCGTGATGCTGGTCTGTGCATGATAAAGAGTTGCGCCTGAGGCTGCGTCTTTGCTCATGTCTTTGCGTTTGACGAGAGTGTAAATTAATGGCATAGGGATTGAAAAATTAAAAGTTAAAAATTAAAAATTAAAAGATTGAAAATTAGGGAGATGTCCCTTTTGACTATACAAAGATACGGCAGGGAAAAAACGCAAAGTCGAATAGAGTCGATTAGAGTCGAATAGAGTCGATTAATCTTTCGTATATTTGCATCCGATTGTTCAGTTTCAAAACACCGGTGTTTTGAAAACGAAACATAGGTGTTTTAAAATCAAAACATATATGTTTTGAAAGGAAGGGAAAAAAGGAAGAATGTCATATAATACTACGGTCTGAAAAACATTAGAATTAATGAAAGATCAAAAAAACAAAAGGGAAAATTTCATGAAGGATTTCCTAAGATGTGATAAAAAAAAGTGAGGGCGATAACGGGTAAATATCTGTCTTTTCCGCTTCTGCAGGATTATATCGCCAACTTGAAGGCGGACCGGGAGGTGGAGTTGTTTGCACTCGCTTTCCTGTTCAAAGGGTTGAGGGGTGAGAAAAACGAATCGTGGAATCGTTTGGCGGATCGTTTTTTCAAAGTTTACAGTGACGAGTTGTACCGCTATTGCGGCTACGAGACGGAAACTCCGGGGTTTGCCCGGGTATGGGTGGCCCGTCCCGACTTGTTCATGGTCTATATGGGGGCGATGATGAGGGCCGGCATTATCGAGGACTGCTCGTTCGCCCGGATGGCCGGTCATGTGGACCGCATCTTCGACACGGGAAATACGGAAAACACCGTTTTGAACAAGTTGAAGGAGCAACTTCCGGAGGCCGATTCGATCGTGGACGGAATGAAAGCGGAATTTAAGAATTTCAAATCACGTAATAAAAAATAAACCGATCGGCGGTATTATATGGCTTCTTTTTAAAGGGTGAAAGGAATTGAAATTCTGCATAAAATAGTTTTTTTTAATAATGGATTTGACTCTACCTTTGTGATGGCTGAAAGTTGAAGATCGCTCTTCTGAAAAAAATGCGAAAATCGCTTTTTATAATTAGTTATAAGAAGTATGTTTTAGTTATTATATATTAGGGAACGGACAGGGCAAATGGACACCTGTTGTCTATTTGCTGTCGTAAATATTTGTTTATTAATCCGTTCGGACCGATTTGCAAAACGACAAGCCATAACAAATTTATTCATTATTAAATCCATCTATTATGGATCAGAATTTAAACAACGAAAGGATTGTGGGATTCCTGGGACAGTCATATGTCCTCATTCCGCGAAAAGTGTTGGAGATGTTATTTCGTGGCGAAGGCCGGGAAAGATCGGTCGGCATGGTGTACTTGGCTTTGTTCTCGGAAGTGTTTTTCAAGGACGGGAAGGTTTTTTTGAACAAGCGTTATTATGTCTGTAAGCGCGGCGAGTTTGTCGGACAATGTGAAGAACTGGCGAAAAGATGCGGGATGTGTACGAAAACTCTGAACCGAAGTCTTGTTTGGTTGCAAGAAAAGGATTTGATCGGACTGAAGCGACTTAACGGCGGGATTCGTGTTTGTGTCTGCGGATACGATTCGATCATGGGGATCCGTCGTAAGGAAGCAGGGAAGGATGCGCCGGAGCAATCCGCTTTCCTCGCCCTGGAAGAGGCCGAACGCCGTATGGGCGGACGAAGCATGCAGTTCGATTGTTGTACCGCAGATGGGGAAGGAGGCTTGCAATGATGAACGGTGAAGAAACGGACGGAGGAATCTCTTTGGGCGATATGGAAAAGGCGTTGGTCTGCCTGTTGATGACCTCGATGGAAGCGCCGGTGCAGGCGGAGTCTGCAGGGCTGACTCAGGAAATGTTTGCGGATGCTTCGTTGGGATTCGTCTATGAAGTGATCATGAAAATTTATGCAACGGGGGTACGGCCGGACATGGTGCTGGTGGAACGCGGAATGCGCGAAGCGGACGAGGAACTGGCTGCCAAGCTGGGCGGTTTGTCGTTCCTGTTGCCCTACATGCTGAATGTGCGCCACGACGGGAACGTGGCGGCCTATGTGGAAGGAATCAAGAAACAATATAAGCTGAGATGCCTCGTCACGTTGTTCGGGACGATGGCGTTCAAGGCTGGCAAGGTATCGTCCGTCCCGGAGGAACTGGTCGACGAGGCGGAGCGCCTTCTGATGCAGTTCCGCCAGAAGACGGCCGAGGGCGCTCCGGTGCGTACGATCGGCGAACTGGCTGCCGAGGCGGTGTCCTGGCATTATCGTCGCTTTGGCGGTGAGCTGGAGGCCGAACAGGTGAAGAGCGGGCTTGCCGAGTTCGACTATGTGACCGGAGGGTTCCACAATACGGAGCTGACGATCGTCGCCGGACGGCCGAGCGACGGGAAGACGGCGGTGACGTTGCAGATGGCCCTGAACGCGGCGCGTGCCGGGAAATCGGTCTGCTTCTTCAGCCTGGAGATGTCGAGCCTGCAAATGTTGAACCGTGTGCTGGCAGGGATGACGGACGTGAACCCGGATCACCTGCGCATCAACAAGCCGACCGGACGCGAGTTGGGACAGTTGGAAGAGGCTGCCCTCCGGTTGAAGGACTTGCCTTTCTATCTCGACTATACGGTAGGGGCTACCGTCGAGCAGATACGGGCGAAAGTGCTGCTGCAATGCCGCCTGGGGAAATGCGACCTGGTGGTCGTGGACTACCTGCACCTTCTCGGCGGCAACCGCCGGAAGGGGGAGACACAGGAACAGATGGTGGGACGGAATGTAAGGGCGTTGAAGCAACTGGCGTTGGACAGCAATTGTCCGGTGCTGACGGTTTCGCAGATGAATCGTGCCTGCGAGGCGCGTGCCGACAAAGCGTATCTGCCGGTGATGAGCGACCTGCGCGATTCGGGGACGATCGAGCAGGTGGCGGATTGTGTGGCGTTCATCTACCGTCCCGAACGCTATGGCTTCACCCGCGACGAAAAGACGGGGCATAGCCTGGTGGGGGTCGGCAAGATCTATATCGCGAAGAACCGTAACGGTTCGACGGGGATCGCCCGTTTCCGGTACAACCCTTCGTTCACCCGTATCACGGACTATATACAGCCCGGTACGCAAACCTCTTTAGGGTTATGACGAAGCAAGAGATACAAGAACTGAAAGCCTCCCTGTCGATCAGGGAGGTGATCGGGCGTTATACGAAACTGAACCGTGTCGGTCGCCGATGGATGGGGCTTTGCCCGTTCCACGGGGATCGGCATCCTTCCCTTTCCGTCAATGAGGAGAAGGGGAGCTTTGTTTGCTATGCTTGCGGAGAGAGGGGAGATGTGTTCGCCTTTGTCAGCAAGATCGAGAACGTCGGCTTTGTCGAGGCGGCGAACAAATTGTCGATTGACAGTGGACAGTTGGCTATTGAAGGGAAAGACAATAAGGAGGCGAGGTTGTTGCCGGAACGGTTGGCAATCAAGGAGAAAAAAGAAAATAGCGACGCGGAGCAATTGCCCGTTGTCAATTCTCAATTGTCAATTGAAAACGAAGCTTTCCTGGCTTTGTTGCTGCCCGCGGGTAGCGGATGTTCGGAACTGACGCCTACCTGGTTGGATTTCGGGGTGGGGCAGTCGCCCTGCCTGGTTCCCGAACGCTGGAAGGCGATGCGGAACCGGCTGGTGTTCCCTGTGCGCGACGAGGAGGGCCGGTTGGCCGGGTTTGCCGCGCGGAGGTTGTCGGACGAAGATCGGGATAAACCGAAATATGTCAATTCGGAAACGGGCGGGCTGTATCGGAAGAGCGAGCTGTTGTACGGGTTGTATGAGGCACGGGAGGCGATCCGCCGGGAGGGGAGCGTCTTTCTGGTGGAAGGATATAAGGATGTGCTGGCGATGCATGCGGCGGGGTTCAGGCATACGGTGGCGTTGTGCGGGACGGCGCTTTGTACGGGGCACATTGCTTTGTTGAAACGATATACGACATCTGTCCGCGTGATGCTGGATGCCGACAAGGCGGGGCGCAAGGCGGCGGATGCGGTTGTCCCAACGCTTGCAGGCGAAGGAATGGATGCGGTGAGGATCGGGCTGCCGGAAGGGGACGATCCGGACTCGCTCTTTCGTCGGCTGGGGAGAGAGGCGTTTGCCGCTTACGTCCGTGAGGCGGTGCGGCAGACCCGGCCTTCGGAAGAACAGGTGTTGCTCGGACGCATCCGGAAAGGCATCGGGCTTTTGTCCGGTGTGGCGGAAGCGGAGAAACGGGAACGCTTGTTACGGGTGCTGGAGGATTGCCTGACGCAGTTGAAGGGCTTGTCCGTCGGTGCTTGCCGTCCGGCGACAATGGACTGGAGGTGGGTATGACCGGGACGTCGGATGATGAAGAAGGAAAATGGAAAAACCGTTCCACCACGCTCCGGAGGCTGGGACGGCAATATAGCCCAGATGTCACGCCCGAAGTGGCTTCTAGGCGCTTGAAACAGTGGATCGTCGGCAATCCCGTCCTGCTCGGACTCTTGCACGAGAACGGCTGGACGGCTTCGCGGCGGGTGCTGACGCCAAAGCAGGTGGAACAGATTGTGCGGGTCCTTGGGGAACCTTGAAAACAGAATATGAAACATAAAATAATAAAGAAAACCCTATTGACAATCGGCATTTCATTGTCGATTGTCAATTCTCATTTGTCAATCGCCCAACGCTCGTTGGGTGTTTCCGGTCTGCTGAACATCCCTTCGGCCGATATGCAGGAGGACGGTACGTTCATGGCAGGAGGCAATTACCTGCCTCAGGAGATGCTGCCTCAGGAGTGGGGATATAATTCGGGAAACTATTTCGTGAACCTGACGTTCCTGCCGTTTATGGAGGTGGCCTACCGGTGCACGTTGCTGAAGGTCGAGAGTACCGGCAAATGGAACCAGGACCGTTCGGTCTCCCTGCGTCTGCGTCCGTTGAAGGAGGGGAAATGGTGGCCGTCGGTCGTGATCGGTTCGAATGACTTGCTGACGACCGGCGAATTGAATCCTTTCCTGGATTCGGGCGGAAATCGTTATTTCTCTTCCGTCTATGCGGTCGGGACGAAGCATTTCGGTTTCTACGGCCATGATATCGGCGTGACGGTGGGAGGGCATGTGCCGTTTCGCAGCAGGAGCGAGAACAAGGGGGTGTTCGGCGGGGTGAGCTACCGTCCGGCGTTCCTGAAGCCGCTTGAGGTGATGGCGGAATATGACTCGAAGGCGGTGAACATGGGAGTGTCGGCACGGTTGTTCGACCATTTTTCCTTGTATGCCTATTGCTACGATTTCAAGACGGTGGCGGGTGGAATCCGGTATGAGCTGACGCCCCGTCAGCGTGTGTTCAACCCCGACGAGGTCCGTATGCCCTGGGACGGACGGGTGGAGCTGGTGCTGTATCCGCAGATCTCGCTGAGCAATTCGTGGCTGGACAAGATATACGGGGCGGTGATCAATATCGCTCCGGCGGTGGAGGCGCGGCTTTGGAAAGGGGCGGCTTTCACGGGGCAGGTGATCCTGCCGGTTTGGAACAATATGGTCGGGCAGATGGACTATATCCGGGCCGGGGTGCTGACCTTGAGTCAAGAGTTCGGATTGCCCGGAGGGGCGTTCGGACGGGTGACGGTCGGCAACTTCACGAACAACCGGATGGGGGCGGACCTGAAACTGCGCTATGTCACGCCGGACGACCGTTGGATGTTCGGCTTGGAAGGCGGTGTGACCGGATCGTCCACCTTCTACGAGGGCAAATGGCAGGTGTCTGCCTGGAAGCGGGTAAGTGGGGCGGCGGAGGTTCGTTTCCGCGAAAGGCATTTCAATATGGATTTCAACTTGGGCGTGCACCGGTATATTTATGGCGACTATGGGGTGCGGGTGGACTGCATCCGCCATTTCGGACGGACGACGGCCGGCTTGTATGCCATGTACACGGGGGGCGAGGCGAACGGCGGTTTCCATTTTGCCGTCCCGTTGCCGCAATGGGGCAAGTCGCGCAAGGTGAGGGTGCGCCTGCCGGAATATTACCAGATGGAATATTCGGGACAGAGCGGCCTTGAATATTTCCGCCGGAAACTCGGACAGGACTACGAGACTCGGCCGGATGAGAGCAATAGTGTTCCTTATGATGGGAGGAGGGATGATTTATGAATTATTGCTGAAAAGAGAGATGGGGGATGAATATTGTATAATAAATAATATAAAGTTTTATTTTTAATGAGTATGAAAAAGAAAAATTTCTGGAGCGCAGTGCTGGCTATGGGCTTGGCTGCGACATTGAGTGTGGGATTTGTAGGATGTAGCGATGATGACGAACCGACACCTGAAATCGTGACCGATAATCCATTGGATAAGGAGGTCTACTATATCGCAGGTAAGGTGACGGAAGGAGGCAAGTCGCTGGAAGGTGTCGAGGTCAGCACGTCGGGCAAATCGGTCAAGACGGCTGCTGACGGGACGTACCAGTTGGCGATGGACAAGATCGGAACCTATGTTGTGACGTTTGCAAAGGACGGATATGTGACAGTAACGGCTGACGCGATGATCCCTTCGGGCACGCCGAAACATGGTAGTGTGGCTTTGTCGCAGACATTGACATCTTTGGCTGCTTCGGTGACCGTATCGGCTGATAAGGACGCGGTCGTATATGATGAACGTACGCATGTGGCCGAACTGCATATTCCGGCCGGGGCAGTTCCGGAAGATACCGAGATCACGATGACCGAGTATGTGAAAGGGGCAAAAGTGGAAGGCGATCATGCCAGTCTGTCGACAATCAACTGCACGCCTGACGGTCTGGAGTTTGGAAAGGATGTGGAAGTGGTGATCAAGAACACGACCAGCAATGCGATCAGCTTCGCCGACGTGAAGCATTTCGTGGAAGAAGGCAATGACTGGAAAGAAATAGGAACGGCTGATTTTGATGCGGACCGCAACGCTTATGTCTGCTCGTTGGACGGTTTCTCTAACCACTCTTTCGGAACGGTTTATTCGGAATCCGCTGCCGGAAGCTCGACGGAAAACTTGTCTACCGTCACAATCGACAACCTGGGCAAGATGGAAGCTGCCGAGCAGGAAGTGAACGGTAAGCAGAAGATCGGTTGGGAGATCGAAGGTGACCTGAAACAGCAGTTGAGTAGCGCGTTCTCCGCTTTGAGCAGTTCTGATGTTGACAAACTGGCAAGCCAGCTGAACACGGCTATCACGTCTACCAAAGGTTCGACTGCCGGTGTGGAAGAAATTCCTTTCTCTTTAGGTACGGCCAAGGCTGATGGCGACCAGAAAGTGACGATCGACATGAAGGCCAAGAAGAACCTCTCTTCCTTCTCTGTCAACTTCAACTACCAGGGCCGCGTCGTTCCGTTTAGCGTGAAGGTGGCAACTTATGCCGGTGTAAGCACGACGATCACCAAGGAAGGCGGCGCAAGCCATCCGGGACATTCCGGCGGTGTTATCCAATAAACCGTAATTACTTATTTTAATCAAGAAAGAAGAGTGAAAATCTGGAATTATATGTTGATGTGCGTGGTGGTACTCTGTACCTCCTGCGCATCTTCGAAGAAAGTGGTTTACCTGCAGGATGTCGTCCCGCTGAAGCAGCAGGATATCGAACAGAAGTACGAGGTGTATATCCATAACGACGATTTGCTGGCGATCATGGTGAACAGCAAGAACCCGGAACTGGCGTTGCCGTTCAATATGCCGATGGTGACTTATCAGTTGGGAAGCGAAAGCGGAGGACAGCAGCGTGTGCTGGGCTATCTGGTGGATACCAACGGGGACATCGATTTCCCGATTCTCGGCAAGTTGCATGTGGCGGGGCTGACTCGTTTGCAGTTGACCGATATGATCAAGCAACGCCTGATAGACGAGGACCTGATCAAGGACCCGATCGTGACGGTGCAGTTCCTGAACTACAAGGTGTCGGTGATGGGTGAAGTGAACCGTCCGGGATCGTTCAATATCTCCGGCGACCGTATCACCCTGTTGGAGGCCTTGAGTATGGCGGGCGACCTGACGATCTATGGACGACGCGACCGGGTGGCCGTGATCCGCGAGAAGGACGGGAAGCGGATGATCCTGATGCATGATCTCCGTTCGTCCGATATCTTCAATTCTCCTTGCTATTATTTGCAGCAGAACGATATCGTGTATGTCGAACCGAACAAGGCGAAAGCGGGGCAGAGCGAGATCAACCAGAACAAGTCGGTGGGAGTGTGGTTGTCCGCCGCTTCGATCCTGGTTTCCATCGCGTCTCTGATTGTGACATTAACAAAGTAAAAAAAGAGAACCTATGAACACAGAACAAGAAACGAACACCCGCGTGGAAGAGAGCGAATTGAACCTGGGGGACATCCTGCAAACGGTGTTGGCTAACTGGTATTGGTTTGTTCTGTCTGTCGTGGTATGTGCCGGAGCGGCGTTCCTCTATCTGAAGTGGGCGCCCAAGGTATATACCCGGACGGCTTCGGTACTGATCAAGGACGATGCGAAGGGTGGTGCGATGAGCGAGTCGGCCGCTTTCGAGGATTTGGGGCTTTTCGGTACGAAGCGGAATGTGGATAACGAGGTGCTGGTATTCAAGTCCAGACGGTTGATGACCGAAGTGGCGCGCAACCTGCATCTGGATGTGAGCTACACGGTAAAAGACGGGCTGCGGACGGTGGAACTGTACACTCAGTCACCCGTACAGCTCTCTTTCCCGGATGCGGAAGAGGCACAGGCTTTTTCGTTGAAGGCGGTTCCTGTCTCCGGAAAGGAGGTGGTATTGTCCGGATTCACCCTCGGCGGGCAGGAGGTGGCGGACGGCAAGCCGGTGAAGGTGGCGCTGAACGACACGGTCACGACGCCTGTCGGCCGGGTGGTGGTGGTCCCGTCGCTTTATTACGGCGACAAGTATTTCAATACGGTCGTGCAGGTGACGAAATCGCCGTTGCAGGATGTGGCGCTCCGCTTCCAGGGAGGCTTGCAGGCTACTTTGGCGAACAAGGCATCGACGATCATCAACCTGACGCTCCAGGATGTCTCCATCCCGCGTGCGGAGGATGTGATCAACACGCTGATCTCCGTCTACAACACGGATGCGATCAACGACAAGAACCAGATCGTGATGAACACTTCCAACTTCATCAACGACCGTCTGATCGTGATCGAGAAAGAACTGGGGGATGTGGATTCGGATATCGAGTCGTACAAGCGGGAACACCAGCTGACGGATATCTCGTCCGAGACGGGCATGTACCTGCAGACTTCCAGCCAATACCGCCAGGAGGGATTGAGTCTGGAGAACCAGTTGAGTCTGGCGAAATACATCAAGAACTACCTGACGGACCCCGGCAAGAGTTCGGACCTGATCCCGGCGAACACGGGCATATCGGATGTGAACATCGAGTCGCAGATCGGGGAGTTCAACGAGATGTTGCTGAAACGCGACAAGCTGATCAGTAACAGCAGTAGTAAGAACCCGGTAGTGCAGGACCTGAACAATTCGCTGATCGCGATGAAACAGACCATCATCCGTTCGGTGGATAACCTGATCGTCGGCCTGAACATCAAGATCAAGAATATCCGGGCGCAGGAGGAACAGACGAGCCGCCGTATCTCGGCTGTGCCGACCCAGCAGAAAGAGGTCCTTTCGGTGGAACGTCGCCAGAAGATCAAAGAGGAACTGTATCTCTACCTGTTGAACAAGCGCGAGGAGAACGAGCTGACGCAGCGGATGACGGAAAGCAACGCCCGTATCATCGACCCGGCGGCGGGAAGCAATGCCCCGGTGGCTCCGAAGTCGATGATGATCCTGTTGGCTTCCATCGTGCTGGGATGTGCGATACCGGCAGGTGTCTTGTGGCTGTTGGCAGTCAGCGACACGAAGGTGCGCTCGCGGAAGGATGTGGAAGGGGTACTCTCCGTGCCGTTCCTGGGCGAGATCCCGATGCGCGACAAGAAGGACAAGAGCGAGGTGGTGGTGCATGAGAACGGCCGCGACTCGGTTTCGGAGGCGTTCCGTATCGTGCGTACCAATATGGACTTCATGCGGGTGAAGGATAAGAAGATGCAGGTGGTGATGTTCACCTCGTTCAATCCGGGAGCCGGCAAGACGTTCGTCTCCATGAACCTGGCGATGAGTTTCGCCCTTACGCACAAGAAGGTCGTTTTGGTCGACCTCGATATCCGCAAGGGGACGCTCAGTTCGCATGTCCATGTATCGGACAAGGGTGTCACCAATTATCTGTCCGGCCGTATCGACAATGTCGATGAGATCATCCGGCAGAACGAGTTGTGCGACAAGCTGGATATCATCCATGCCGGTCCTGTTCCGCCTAACCCGGCTGAACTCTTGCTGGGAGACAGGTTGGAGACTTTGATCGCCGAGCTGCGTAAGCGGTATGATTATATCATCCTGGACAACGTACCGGCCGGTGTGGTTGCCGATGCAGTGATCGTCAACCGGGTGGCCGACCTGACGATCTATGTCGTCCGTGCGGGCAGAATGGACCGCCGTGCCCTTCCCGAAGTGGAGAAACTCTACCAGGAAGGCAAGCTGCGTAACATGAGCCTGATCCTGAACGGGACGGTTTACAAGCATGGCGCGTACGGCTACCGTTACGGGTATGGCTACGGTTATTCCTACGGCTATGGGTATGGTTACGGACAACATAAAAAATAAATAGAAAAGATGTTTTCCCTACTTTTTCCAAAGAAGAACGCGGTTCACACCGATTTGTTGAGGGGGACGGCAGATGTGCATTCACATCTGCTGCCCGGTGTGGACGATGGTGTGCAGAGCGCCGATGATATGCAGGCGGCTCTGAATGCGATGCAGGAGGCTGGTGTGGAACGTGTTTTCCTGACTCCTCATGTAATGGCGGACCTGCCTGACAACCGGCGCAGTTACTTGCAGGATCGTTTTGCTTGTATGAAACAGTTTGCCCCGGAAGGGATCGAGTTGAGGCTGGCGGCGGAGTATATGCTGGACGCCGGTTTCCGTTTGCAGATGGCGGACGGCCTCTTGACGTATGAGGACAGGCAAGTCCTGGTCGAGACTTCCTATCTCTCGCCTCCTCCCGACTATCTGAACTTGCTTTACGAACTGAGCTTGGAGGGCTACACTCCTGTCTTGGCTCATCCGGAACGGTATATGTATATGACGAAGGAGGATTATTTCCGGCTGAAGGACAAGGGTTACAAGTTCCAGCTGAACCTGTTCTCACTTGCCGGCGTGTATGGCGCCCGTCCTGCCAAATATGCCGCATACCTGATGAAGGAAGGCTTCTACGATTATGCTGGCTCCGACCTGCATCATCCCGACGATTACAAGAGAAACCTTGCCCGCCTGAAACTTTCGGGCAAAATGCTCGACGGTCTCAGAGAGGTGCTGGAGAATAACAAGGGACTATAGTTTTTATTTATCATGCCATAGATAAAACTGATGAGCTTTCTATATGCCTCTTGATAATTCTGCATACCTTTGCATTTAACAAATCTAAATAAACCAATAATTATGCTTAACACTATTCTTTGTAAGAGGACGGCATTACCTTTAGGGCTGCTTTCATTGGCTCTGGTTCTGCCTTCGTGTGGTTCCTCCGAATACAAGAAGTATGCGGACAATCAGGCAAAACAGGTTGCTTCCATCCTTCGTGAGAACGGATGCATGCAGTGTCACTCGGCTACGGCGGCGACTCCTTTCTACGGTAATCTTCCTCTGATCGGTCCGACTGTCAAGGCGGATATGCGGGAAGGTACGCGTTATCTGGATCTGACGGCGATGCTGGAGGCGCTCGACAATGGCAAACTCGTTTCCGAAGCCGACCTGGCCAAGGTGGAAGATGCCGCTCTCTCAGGTTCCATGCCTCCCGCCAAGTATTCGCACATGCCGATGCATTGGGGGACAAACCTCGATAGCGACGAAAAGGCGGTCTTGCTTTCCTGGGCGAAGGATGTCCGTAAGAAGAACTATTCGACACCTACCGTCGCCGAAGAATTTGCCAATGAGCCTGTGCAACCGTTGATGGCTTCCATCCCGACCGATTCGGCCAAGGTAGCGTTGGGGTTCGATCTTTATCATGACACCCGTCTTTCCGGCGATAACACGATCTCGTGTGCTACCTGCCACGGGTTGGCTACTGCCGGTGTGGACCGCAAACAATATTCCGAGGGGATAGACGGACAGTTCGGCGGCGTGAATGCTCCGACTGTGTATAACTCGGCTTTGAATATCCTGCAGTTTTGGGACGGACGTGCTGCCGACCTGAAGGAACAGGCTGCCGGGCCTCCTTTGAACCCGGTTGAAATGGGCAGCCACTCGTTTGACGAGATTTCGGCCAAGCTGGCGGAAGACAAGGAGTTGAGCAAACGTTTCCTCGAAGTGTATCCGGAAGGTTTCAACCAGTCTACGATCACCGATGCTATCGCCGAGTTTGAAAAGACGTTGCTCACGCCGAGCCGCTTCGACAAGTATCTGATGGGTGACAAGACGGCTCTGACTGCCGAGGAGGTCGCAGGCTACGAATTGTTTAAGGAGAATAAATGCGCTACTTGCCATACGGGGGTGAACCTGGGTGGACAGTCCTTCGAATACATGGGTATCAAGGATAATTATTTCGATTATCGCGGCACGGGGCTGACGGATGGTGACAACGGACGTTATTCCGTCACGAAGAACGAACAGGACCGCCATCGTTTCAAGACGCCGACTCTGCGTAACGTGATGCTTACCCCGCCGTATATGCACGACGGTTCGATCGCGACGGTCGAAGATGCCATCCGCATCATGCACCAGTTCCAGATCGGTAAGAACATCTCGGACGCGGATACCAAGAGCCTCGTGGCGTTCCTGAACACGCTCACCGGAGAATATAAGGGCGAGTTGTTACAATAAAATCGAGCTGCTACAATAAAATCAAGAGCCTTGCGTTATTGTAAAGTAAAACGATAACGTGTATGCCCTTCCGCCTGGTACATATCATCCTTCTGTTGGTCGCTTTCGCGGGCACGGGGGATGTGTGGGGCCAGGAGGAAGGGCTTGCTTCTTATTACCACAACCGTTTCCACGGCCGTAAGGCCGCCAGCGGGCGGGTCCATGATGCGGATGAGCTGGTTGCTGCCCACCGCACATATCCTTTCGGCACTTTCCTGCGTGTCACCAACCTGTCCAATATGAAGCGGGTGATCGTCTGTGTCACCGATCGCGGTCCTTTCCGCAAAGGACGTATCATCGATGTCTCTGCCGGTGCGGCCGAACTTCTGGATTTTAAGAAGAAAGGTCTTGCCCGTGTCCGTATCGAGGTCGTTCCGGGCAAGATAGATCTTAGCCTCCTCGACCTTCTCTATCCCAAGATTCCTTTTTTGGAAGTGGATCATCTTCGGGTGAGGCCGCCTTACAGGATCGGAAAGAACAAATGATCTGATGATTTTTATCCTATATTTGTAGTCCGATACACAAAAACATGTAATGGCAAAGATATTATTAGTAGAAGATGAAATAAACATCGCCTCTTTCATCGAGCGGGGCTTGCAGGAGTTTGGTCATGAAGTCTGCGTGGCCAATGACGGGCAGGCCGGCTGGGAGTTGGTTCAGCAGGAGGATTTCCAATTGTTGATACTCGACATCATCATGCCGAAGATGAACGGTCTGCAACTCTGTAAACAGTATCGCCAGACGTATGGCTACCAGTCACCCGTTATCATGCTGACCGCCTTAGGGACGACGGACGATATCGTGAACGGACTGGATGCCGGTGCCGACGACTATCTGGTGAAACCTTTCAGTTTCCAGGAACTGGAAGCCCGTATCAAAGCCCTTTTACGGCGTACGGGGGCGGAACCTGCCGTACCGCTTCTGAGTTGTGGAGACCTGACACTCGATCCGTCCAGCCACCGGGCGATCCGTGGCAAGGTAGTGATCGACCTGACTGTAAAGGAGTACCGCCTGCTCGAATATCTGATTCGGAACCAGGGGACGGCACAGAGCCGGCTGACCTTGCTGAAAAATGTCTGGGACAAGAACTTCGATACGAATACGAATGTGGTGGATGTCTATGTCAATTACCTGCGTAGCAAGATCGACAAGGATTTCGACCGCAAACTGATCCGCACCGTAGTGGGAGTGGGCTATATGATGGAAGCATGAAGACCGGGAATAAGATTGCTCTTTTTTATACGGCTATCACGATCGGCATTATTTCGATGGTGACGGTCGTTTTCTATTTTGTGGCGACCGACTATATCAGCCGCCTCTACTATTCCTATCTGACGGAGAAGGCATACGCGACGGCACAGAAGCATTGGGAGAAGGATGAGTTGGACGAGGAAGATTATGCCCGTATCCAGCAGCATTATGAGGAAACGTTGCCTGTTGCGGCGGAAATATTGCTGAACGCCGACAGCATCGCAGAGGCGCATAGCGTCTTGTCCCGTTACCTGACCGATGAGAAGATCGCTTCCCTGTATGCAGGCAATGTGGTTCGTTTCCATGAAGGGAAAGAATTAGGAGCGGCTGTCTACTATCCGGATAATGAGGGCAATTTTATCGTACTGGTTGTGTCGAGCAACCAGTACGGCGGGGATATCCAGCACCGTATCGGCTGGCTGTTGCTGGGGATGCTGGTGATCAGTGCCGTCCTGGTCTATTTCGTCGGCCGTTTGTATGCGACCCGCATGGTCGACCGTATCGATGCGGCTTACCAGAGTGAGAAGTCTTTTATCAGCAATGCATCTCATGAACTGAATAATCCGCTTACGGCCATCCAGGGAGAATGCGAAATCAGCTTGCTGAAGGAACGTACGTCGGCCGAATACCAGGCAGCATTGGGGCGTATCGCTTCCGAAACGAAACGCATCATCCTATTGATGAAGAACCTGCTTTTCCTCTCTCATGGGGATAAGGAGATCCTGAAGAATGCACGTGAGACGGTTTTGCTGGCCGACTTCCTGATGCAGTTCGTGGGTAACCGCGTTCGTTTTACAACCGACCATTTCGCTTTCGCTATCGAGGCGAATCCGCATCTGCTGAAGATCGCTATCGGCAACATCTTGAATAATGCCTGTAAATATTCGGGAGAAGCGCCTGTCGAGATGCAGCTGAAAGGTTCTGTCCTGACCATTACGGACATGGGGATCGGTATTCCGGAGGAGGAGATCGCCCGTGTGTACCAGCCTTTCTATCGTGCCTCCAACACACGGGAGTTCGCCGGGCATGGTATCGGACTTAGTCTTTCCATGCGTATCCTAAGAAGCTACGGGGCGGAAATCACGATTACGTCCGAGGTCGGGAAGGGAACGACGGTGGAAATCGAATTCCCGTAAATTTTAGATTGTTACGCTTGGACGGATGGAAAGAATGGCTATCTTTGTTTTATTAGATAACACAAACACAAAACAGAAAGGAGAGACTGTATGAATATTATGAATATGATGTGGTTTATGGGGATGTGCTTATTATCGACAGTTATTATAGGTGGCTTTTTTATTCATCGGGATAATAAGCGTAATGCAGCTGCGAATAAAAAAGGACAGTCTTCAAAGGAAGGCTGAACGATATACTTCATTATAAAAACTATATATGGGTAGAGGTCAGGTTAAGCACTCTTTAGCCGGATCTTTCCTTTTCTACTACCCACCTTTTCCTTTCAACATTTAGGCCGTTTTGATTGTTAGATATAAAAATAAATAATATGGCATACAAAATTGCATTCTTTGGAGCTAAACCGTACGATATAGCTTCATTCGACAAAGTAAATGAAAAGTACAATTACGACATTCGCTACTATAAAGGACATTTGAATCCGAACAATGTAGTCCTGACGCAAGATACGGACGTGGTCTGTATCTTTGTCAACGACACCGCCGATGCCGCTGTGATCGATGCGATGGTGGACAATGGTGTCAAACTGCTGGCCCTTCGTTGTGCCGGTTTTAATAATGTGGATCTGAAAGCGGCCAAAGGAAAGCTGCCGGTCGTTCGCGTACCGGCCTATTCGCCTTACGCCGTAGCCGAATATTCGCTTGCCCTGATGCTGTCGCTGAACCGTAAGATACACCGTGCCTACTGGCGTACGCGAGACGGTAATTTCTCGCTGAACGGCCTGATGGGGTTCGATATGCACGGCAAGACGATCGGTATTATCGGCACGGGAAAGATCGCCAAGATCCTGATCCGCCTGTTGAAAGGGTTCGGAATGCGCATTCTGGCTTATGACCTTTACCCGGACATGAAGTTTGCCGGAGAAGAAGGTATTTCTTATGTTTCGTTAGACGAACTGTATCGCGAGTCGGACATCATCTCCTTACATTGTCCGCTGACCGACCAGACAAAATATATGATCGACAAAGACTCCATCGACAAGATGAAGGAAGGCGTAATGATCATCAATACAGGCCGGGGCCAACTGATCAACACCAACGACCTGATCGAAGGCCTGAAGGAAAAGAAGATCGCGGCGGCCGGTCTGGACGTGTACGAGGAGGAGGGCGAATACTTCTATGAAGACAAGTCTGATAAAATTATCGACGATGATGTATTGGCCCGTCTGCTTTCTTTTAATAATGTGATCGTTACTTCGCATCAGGCTTTTTTCACGAAAGAGGCCCTGCATAACATTGCAGAGACCACCCTTCAGAATATCGAAGACTTCCGCTGCCACCGTCCTTTGGTGAACGAAGTTATTCTGTAAAAAGACGATGTTTATATCGCTGATTTATTATATTTTTGTAGCCATTGTCCGGTGTGAGCCAGGCAATGGCTATTATTTTTATGGTAAACAGATATGGATATAGACAGTCGCACAGGTCTGGTGCTTGAAGGAGGAGGGATGCGTGCCATCTTCACCGTCGGAGTGCTGGACTGCTTTATGGACCATGACATTTGGTTCCCTTATACGATCGGTGTGTCCGCCGGGGCGAGCAACGGTATTTCGTATGCCTCCCGGCAGCGCGGGCGTTCCCGTTTCAGCAATATCGACCTGCTGGAAAAATATGATTATATCGGTTTCAGGCATTTCCTCCGGGGGCGGGGATATATCGACATGAAATACCTTTTTTATATTTATCCGGAAAAATATTATCCGCTCGACTACGAGACGTATTTCAAGTCGCCGAACCGCTTCGTCATGGTCACCAGCAATTGCCTGACGGGTAAAGCCGAATATTTCGAGGAGAAGCAGGATGCAGACCGCCTGGTCGATATCTGTTGTGCCTCCTGTACGCTTCCGGTGCTTTGTCCGGTGGCGTATGTCGACGGTGTCCCGATGGTCGACGGCGGTGTCTGCGATGCCATCCCGATCCGGCACGCCATCGACGACGGTTTCCGCAAGAACGTGATTGTCCTGACCCGCAACAAAGGCTACCGTAAGGAAGAGAAGGACTTCTGGCTGCCCGGCTTCATCTACCGCCGGTATCCCGCTATCCGCAAGCAGTTGAAGCTGCGCTACCGCAACTATAACGAAGTGCTGGATTATATCGACGAGCTGGAAGCGAAAGGAGACGCGATCGTCATCCGTCCGCAAAAGAAAATGGAAGTCGGCCGCACCACCAACGACCGCAAGAAGCTGTCCGCCTTGTATGACGAAGGCTATGCCGTCGGCCGATCCATCGTCGAAAACAACCGGTTCGATTTCAAAACACCGGTGATTTGAATTCAAAACATATATGTTTTGGACATCGAGTGAAAATGAGGGCTTAAAATTCGGATTATTCGAGGAAATTGACTATATTTGTATATTAACACAACTAAAAGAATAAGTGATGATGAATAATTATGCAAATTACCTGTATATAGCTATTCGCGCCGCCCTCGATGCAGGCAAAGCGATCATGGATATTTATACCGATCCGGAATCCGATTTCGGCATCGAACGTAAAGCCGATAACTCCCCGTTGACAAAAGCCGACAAGAAGGCCCATGCGATTATCTCGATGGCCCTGTCCGTGACGCCTTTCCCCGTGTTGAGCGAAGAAGGAAAGGAGACGCCTTTTGCCGAACGTTCAGGCTGGGACATGCTCTGGATCGTCGACCCGTTGGACGGGACGAAGGAGTTTATCAAGAAAAACGGCGAATTTACGGTTAATATCGCCCTTGTGAAGGAAGGGGTTCCGGTATTGGGCGTGATCTACGTGCCCGTGCGGAAAGAGCTGTATTTCGCGGCTGACTCGTTGGGAGCGTTCAAGCTGGCGGAGATAGACTACGGATATCAGCCTTCGATGGACGAGATAAAAACGAAAGCCATACGCCTGCCTATGCCGATGGGACACCAGGGAGTCGTGGTGGTCGCCTCGCGTTCGCACCAGACGGAAGAAACGACGGCCTTTATCGAGAACCTGCGCAAGCAGGGACAGCCGATCACCCTGATCAGTAGCGGCAGCAGCTTGAAGATCTGCCTGGTGGCGGAAGGAACGGCCGATGTTTATCCCCGTTTCGCACCGACGATGGAGTGGGATACCGCCGCCGGACATGCGATTGCACGGGCGGCCGGATGCGAAGTTTATCATATCGATGGCAAAACACCTTTAAAGTACAATAAGGAAGACCTTCATAATCCGTGGTTCATCGTCAAACCGCTCTGACGGGCGGTTTGTTCCGTTTGCTGAAACTTTTGGTCTGTAAGCAAGATTATCCCTAAAATTGGTTATCGTAGTAAGATTAGATTTAATATTCTTATTACATTTGCAACCCTAACAGATAATTGACAATTGATAATTAATGGTCTCTGTTCTTAATTGTCGATTGTCAATTGTCAATTGTCAATTGAAAGGATGAACTTTGAAATAATATTTGTATTGCTGGCATTGGTCGGCATGATCGGGGCGTTGATATGGGATGGGCTGAGGCCCGGAATGGTGTTACTCACGGTTGTGGTGCTGTTCCTCTGTGTTGGAATATTGACGCCGAAAGAAATGCTCGAAGGTTTTAGCAATAAAGGGATGATAACCGTCGGAATGCTTTTTCTGGTAAGCGAGGGTATTCGCCAGAGCGGAGCATTGGGACAACTTATAAAGAAGTTGTTGCCGGAGGGGAAGACAACCGTTTTCAAGGCGCAGTTGCGTATGCTTCCGCCTGTCGCTTTTGTATCCGCTTTTCTCAACAACACGCCTGTTGTCGTTATTTTCGCTCCTATCATCAAGCGTTGGGCGGAGTCGGTCAAGCTGCCGGCGACGAAATTCCTGATTCCTCTTTCGTATGTGACCATTTTAGGCGGCATCTGTACTCTGATCGGGACATCGACCAACCTGGTCGTACATGGCATGATCCTCGATGCCGGATATGAAGGGTTTACGATGTTCGAGCTGGGAAGGGTGGGGATCTTTATCGCGCTGGCCGGCATCATTTACCTCTTCGTGTTCTCCAACAAGCTGCTGCCCGATTCCCGCACCGATCGCTACGAGGAAGAGGAGGAAGACGGCAACCCCGGTAACCTGCACCGGGTGGAAGCGGTGTTAGGCTCCCGTTTTCCGGGTATCAACAAGACATTGGGCGAGTTCAATTTTACCCGTCATTACGGTGCGATCGTGAAAGAGGTGAAGAGCGGGGGACAGCGGTTTACCCGCGATCTCGATAAGGTGACGTTGCACGAGGGCGATACGCTGGTTCTTTGGGCGGACGATACGTTCGTGCCGACATGGGGTGAATCCAGCGTCTTCCTTTTGCTTGCCAACGGCAAGGACGGTACGGAACCTGTTTCCCGCAAGAAACGCTGGCTGGCATTGGGCTTGCTGATCTTTATGATCGTAGGCGCCACGATAGGGGAGTTGCCTGTGGTGAAAGAGGCGTTCCCTGAAATACGGCTGGATATGTTTTTCTTTGTCTGCATTACGACCATCATCATGGCGTGGACCAAGATTTTCCCTCCGAAAAAGTATACCAAATATATATCCTGGGATATTCTGATTACGATTGCCTGTGCCTTTGCCATCAGCAAGGCGATGGAGAATTCCGGTTTCGCAGCTTTGATAGCCCGTCATATTATCGGTATGTCCAGCAGCATGGGACCGTATGCTTTACTGGCGATAGTCTTTATCATCACCAATATCTTTACGGAACTGATTACGAACAATGCGGCTGCGGCGCTCAGTTTCCCGATTGCCTTGTCGGTCGCTACGCAGCTCGGTGTGGACCCGACGCCGTTCTTCGTGGTGATCTGTATGGCGGCATCTGCCAGTTTCAGTACGCCGATCGGTTATCAGACCAATCTGATCGTGCAAGGTATCGGTAGTTATAAGTTCACTGACTTCGTGAAAATCGGTTTACCCCTTAACCTGATCACTTTTTTGATCTCGGTGTTCGTGATACCGATGATCTGGAAATTCTAAACAGGTGAAAGTTGAAAGGTGAAAGTTGAAAGGTGAAAGTTGAAAGTGATGGGGAAGAGTTTGACGGCAGAAAAGTCCTTTGGTTTTGCGATCCGTATCGTTAGACTATATAAGATATTATATGAAAGAAAAGAATTTGTTCTGTCAAAACAGATGTTGCGTAGTGGAACTGCCATTGGTGCCCTTTTGAAAGAAGCTGAGCATGCGCAGTCCAAAGCCGATTTTATAAGCAAAGTGAATATTGCTTTGAAGGAAGCAAATGAAACGGAATATTGGATTATGTTATTGAAAGAAACGGATTATTTATCTGAAAAAGAATACGAATCGATTATAGAAGACTGCCGTGAATTGATTAAACTGACGGTCAGTATTGTGAAAACAAGTAAACAAAATATGAATGGAACAAGTAAATAATAATAATATCGAAGAGAAACTTTCAACTCTCAACTCTCAACTTTCAACTAACATCTATCCTATTTTCGATAGGATGATGACAAGGGAGGATAAGGAGCGTTTGTTGAAGCAGCGCAGTGTGATGGTGTGGTTTACCGGGTTGAGCGGTTCCGGGAAGAGCACGGTGGCGATAGCGCTTGAGCGCGAGTTGCACAAGTGCGGTTTGCTGTGCCGCATCCTGGACGGCGACAATATCCGCAGCGGGATCAACAACAATCTCGGCTTTTCGGCTGAAGACCGGGTAGAGAATATCCGCCGTATCGCCGAAGTAAGCAAACTTTTTATCGATACGGGAGTTATCACGATAGCGGCTTTTATCAGCCCGAATAACGATTTGAGGGAAATGGCGGCATCTATTGTCGGGAAGGAGAACTTCCTGGAAATATATGTCAGCACTCCGATCGAAGAGTGCGAGCGGCGCGATGTCAAAGGGTTGTATGCGAAGGCACGCCGGGGCGAGATCAAGGATTTCACGGGCGTTTCCGCTCCTTTCGAAGCACCCGAACATCCTGACCTGACGTTAGACACTTCCGTGTTGAGCCTGGAGGAATCCGTAACCCGTTTGCTCGAACTGATATTGCCGAAGGTTTCCCCGGCATGAAATTTTTGTTCCTGCAGCATGCAAATATAGTTTCATGGGCATGGAACTATATTAGAATAGAAAGGTAAGAATAATAACAACATTAAATAACATACAATGTCAGATTATAAATTAAGCCATTTACAGGAGTTGGAAGCAGAGTCTATCCATATCATCCGGGAGGTAGCTGCCGAGTTTGAGAATCCTGTGATGCTTTATTCTATCGGAAAAGACTCTTCCGTCATGGTTCGCCTGGCAGAAAAGGCTTTTTCTCCGGGAAAAGTTCCTTTCCCTTTGATGCACATCGATTCCAAATGGAAGTTCAAGGAGATGATTCAGTTCCGCGACGACTATGCGAAGAAATTCGGATGGAACCTGATCGTGGAATCCAATATGGAGGCATTCAATGCCGGTGTAGGGCCTTTCACGCACGGAAGCAAGGTGCATACGGACCTGATGAAGACGCAGGCGTTGTTGCATGCGCTCGATAAATATAAGTTCGATGCCGCTTTCGGAGGCGCCCGTCGCGATGAAGAGAAGAGCCGGGCGAAAGAACGTATCTATTCGTTCCGCGATAAGTTCCACCAGTGGGACCCGAAGAACCAGCGTCCGGAGTTGTGGGACATCTACAACGCCCGTGTCCATAAAGGGGAGAGCATCCGTGTGTTCCCGCTGTCCAACTGGACGGAGCTGGATATCTGGCAATATATCCGCCTGGAGGATATTCCGATCGTACCGTTGTACTTTGCCAAGGAACGCCCGTGCGTAGAGATCGACGGCAACCTGATCATGGCGGACGACGACCGTCTGCCGGAGCAGTACCGCGATCAAATCAAGATGCGCATGGTGCGCTTCCGTACCTTAGGCTGCTGGCCGTTGACCGGGGCTGTGGAAAGCAATGCCGACACGATTGAAAAGATCGTCGAAGAGATGATGACGACGACCAAGAGCGAACGCACGACACGCGTGATCGACTTCGACCAGGATGCAAGTATGGAACAGAAAAAGAGAGAAGGATATTTTTAATTAGTTGAAAGTGGAGAGTTGAAAGTTGAAAGTGGCTTCGCGTCACTATTTTCAACTTTCACCTTTCATCTTTCATCTTTCACCTTTCAACTTAAAATATATGGCAACATTAAATATAAAAGAATACCTCGACAGAGATGAACAAAAGGATTTGCTTCGCTTTCTGACTGCCGGATCGGTGGATGATGGCAAATCGACGCTGATCGGTCGTTTGTTGTTTGACAGCAAAAAGTTATACGAAGACCAGCTGGATGCCCTCGAACGCGACAGCAAGCGCATGGGGAATGCCGGCGACCATATCGACTACGCTCTGTTGTTGGACGGGCTGAAAGCCGAACGCGAACAAGGGATCACCATCGATGTGGCCTACCGCTATTTCAGTACGAATAACCGTAAGTTCATCATTGCCGACACTCCGGGACACGAACAGTACACCCGCAATATGATCACCGGCGGTTCGACTGCCAACCTTGCCATCATCCTGGTGGATGCCCGCACGGGAGTGATTACGCAGACGCGCCGCCATACCTATCTGGTTTCGCTTTTAGGCATCAAGCATGTGGTGCTGGCGGTCAACAAGATGGACCTGGTTGATTTCGACAAGAATATTTTCGACAAGATCGTTTCCGATTATAAGGAGTTTGTCGCTCCGTTGAATATCCCGGATATCACCTGCATCCCGCTGTCCGCTCTGGATGGCGACAATGTGGTGGAGAAGAGCGACCGTACGCCTTGGTACGAAGGGACGTCGTTGTTGGACTTCCTCGAAACGGTTCCGATCGACCAGGACCGCAACTTCGAGGATTTCCGCTATCCGGTGCAATATGTCCTGCGTCCGAACCTGGACTTCCGTGGCTTCTGCGGGAAAGTGGCCAGCGGCATCGTTCGCAAAGGCGATACGGTGATGGCTTTGCCTTCCGGGAAAACATCCAAAGTGAAAAGTATCGTGACATACGACGGAGAGCTGGATTATGCATTCCCTCCCCAGTGCGTCACCATCACGCTGGAAGACGAGATCGATGTTTCACGCGGTGAGATGCTCGTCCATCCGGATAACCTGCCGATAGCGGACCGTAACTTCGAGGCCATGCTGGTGTGGATGGACGAAGAACCGATGGATGCAAGCAAGCAGTTCTATATCAAGCATACAACCAATCTTACACGCGCCCGTGTGGACAGCATCCGTTATAAAGTGAATGTCAATACGATGGAACAGTTGTCGGTTGACAATGGAAAACTGACAACTGACGATTTGCCGATGAAGCTGAACGAGATCGCCCGTGTCGTCTTCACGACCGGAAAGGAACTGTTCTTCGATCCGTATCAGAAGAACAAACAGACAGGCGCCTTTATCCTGATCGACCCGATCACGAACAATACATCGGCTGTCGGCATGATTATCGACCGGGTAGATGCTCGCGACATGGTGACGGAAGACGCGTTGGCTGTACTGAATCTTCCGGAATTGGGTATCGGCCCCGAGCACTACGAAGCTATCCGTTCCGTTTGTAAAGAGCTCGAACGGCAAGGGGTTTCCGTCAAGTGTATAACAGAAAATAAATAAAGGTATGGGATTACTGGAATTTGACAAACTACCGATCAATACTTTAGTGGGTGCTGACTGGAAAACGTTCAAGGCTGTGACAGCCAATAAAACGATCGACAAAGGATTTCGTAATAAATATTTCCTGACTAAATCCGTTTGCCGTCTGCTCAGCCTGTTGCAACCCTTCGAAGATGCGCGTTACCGTAAGATTGCGGACAAGCCGTTGGAGATGGACCCGGTGTTCATTCTCGGACATTGGCGTAGCGGGACGACATTCATGCACAATGTCTTCTCGTGTGACAAGCATTTCGGCTACAATACGACCTATCAGACCGTATTTCCGAACCTGATGCTTTGGGGACAGCCTTTCTTCAAGAAGAACATGGCGTTCTTGATGCCCGACAAGCGTCCGACCGATAATATGGAGTTGAAGGTGGATCTTCCCCAGGAAGAGGAATTTGCCTTGGCAAATATGATGCCTTACACGTATTATAATTTCTGGTTCTTCCCGAAGCATATGCTCGAATATTGCGACCGTTATCTGCTTTTCGACAATATCAGCGAACATGAGCGGGAAGTGTTTAAGGAAACGTTCCTCAAACTGATCAAGATTTCCCTCTGGAATACGAAAGGAAGTCAGTTCTTGAGCAAGAATCCGCCTCATACGGGACGTGTGAAGACCTTGGTGGAAATGTTCCCGAATGCTAAATTTATCTATCTGAAACGAAATCCGTATACGGTGTTCGAGAGCACGCGCAGCTTCTTTACCAATACGATCCAGCCACTCCGCTTGCAGGACATCTCCAACGAGCAGATCGAAAGCAATTTTATCGAAGTATACCGCCGTTTGTTCTATAAATATGAAGAACAAAAGCATCTGATACCCGAAGGAAACCTGGTAGAGGTGAAGTTTGAGGATTTCGAACAGGATGCTTTCGCCATGACAGAGGATATATACAAGAAATTAAACCTCCCCGGCTTTGAAGAGTCTAAAGCTGAAATCGAGAAATACCTCGGGAAAAAGAAGGGCTATAAGAAGAACCAATACAAGTATGACGACCGCACGGTACGGCTTGTGGAAGAAAATTGGGGAATGGCTCTCAAGGAGTGGGGATATTCTTTATAATTGACAATTGTCGGCTCTGCCGGCTTTGCCGACTTAGGGATTTTAGAAAAAACAGAATTTGAAATGAAACAGAAAGCAAAATTCCTCTTTCTCTTGGGAATTGTCAATTGTCAATTGTCAATTGTCAGTTCCCAAGAGCACGTAGTGCCGTTCAGTTTTGGAGATATGGATCATTGGGTCGTTCGCGAGATACATGAATCCGGCATTATTGGAGGAAATACGAAGCATCTTTACGAGCTGGGGCCGACAGATACGATCATCGGCAATACAGCCTATACGAACCGAGGCGGTTCGCCGTGGGCGAACTCCAACGTGATGGCGAAGGTGGCAGGTGTGGTGAAGACGAATACATCTGTCTTCCCTGAAAGACGGGATGACGGTTGGTGTGCACGTCTGGAGACACGCATGGAAAGTGTGAAGGTTTTCGGCTTGGTCGATATCGAAGTGGTAGCCGCCGGTTCTGTTTTTCTCGGAACGGTGCACGAACCGATCAAGGGGACCAAGAACCCGCAGGCCATGTTGAACAGCGGAGTGGCGTTTACCAAGAAGCCAAAGGCTTTGCGTTTTGACTATAAGGTGAAGCTGGCTCCGGAAAAGGACCGTATCCGCAGTACCGGCTTCAGCCGCAAGACGACCGTTGCCGGACAGGATTCGATCGCAGCCATTCTTTTGCTCCAGAAACGTTGGGAAGATAAAGATGGAAATATTTATTCCAAACGTGTCGGGACAATGGTGCAGCGTTATACGGAATCCAGCAACGGTTGGGTGAACGATGCGACCTACCCTATCTTGTACGGCGATATTACGAAGCATCCGGAGTATAAGCCTTATATGCGGATTCAGGTGGAAGAGCGTTATGCCTTGAACAGCCAGGGTAAAAGCGTCCCTATTCAGGAAGTGGGCTGGGCGGCGGAAGGTGAATTGCCGACTCATATCGTCCTGCAGTTTACTTCCAGCCACGGCGGAGCCTATATCGGCTCACCGGGCAATACGATGTGGATTGATAATGTAGAACTAATATATTAGTTGAAAGTTGAAAGGTGAAAGTTGAAAGTGATGAATTTTTCTTTTTAACTTTCACCTTTCAACTTTCACCTTTCAACTGAAAAAATGGTGGTAAAAGATAAAATAAAAGCACTTCGCGAAGCGCTGGAGCAACATAATTACAATTATTATGTGCTCTCGGCACCGACGATATCGGACCGTGAGTTCGATGAGATGATGAAGGAGTTACAGGTCCTTGAAGAGGCGCATCCCGAATATGCCGATCCTCATTCGCCGACCCAGCGGGTGGGGAGTGACCTATCCAAAGAGTTTGAACAGGTAGTGCATAAATATCCGATGCTTTCGTTGGGCAATACCTATTCGGAAGATGAAGTGAAGGATTTTTACGAGCGCATAGCCCGTGACCTGAACGAGCCTTTCGAGATTGTTGCCGAGTTGAAATATGACGGAACTTCCATTTCCCTGACATACGAGGACGGACGTCTGGTCCGAGCCGTGACGCGTGGCGACGGGACACGTGGCGACGATGTGACGGCCAACGTGAAGACAATCCGTTCGGTCCCTTTGAAACTAATGGGCGACCGATACCCGGCAACATTTGAGATAAGGGGGGAGATCTTGCTTCCCTGGGCCGAGTTCGACCGCTTGAACAAGGAACGTGAAGAACAGGAGGAGCCTCTTTTTGCCAATCCGCGCAATGCTGCTTCGGGTACGCTGAAGCAACAGAACCCGGCTGTCGTGGCGGCTCGTAAGCTGGATGCCTATTTCTATTATTTGTTGGGAGAGGAGCTGCCGGCGGAAACGCATTTCGATAATTTGGAGGCGGCCCGTTCATGGGGGTTCAAGATCCCGAATGTGATCCGCGTATGCAACAGCTTGGAGGATATATACGATTATATCGCCTATTGGGATGTCGAACGCAAGAACCTGCCGGTTGCAACAGACGGGATCGTTTTGAAAGTGAATTCATTGCGCCAACAACGCAATTTGGGATTCACGGCCAAAAGCCCACGTTGGGCGATTGCCTACAAGTTCCAGGCCGAACGTGCCGTGACGCGCCTTAACTCCGTGTCTTTCCAGGTCGGGCGGACAGGAGCCGTCACTCCGGTTGCCAATCTGGAGCCGGTATTGCTGGCCGGAACGACCGTAAAGCGTGCTTCCCTTCACAATGCGGATATTATCGAAGGACTCGACCTGCATTTGGGTGACAAGGTGTTTGTGGAGAAAGGCGGCGAGATCATCCCGAAGATTGTCGGTGTCGATGTCGAAGCCCGCGGTTTGCTGGTGGGCGATAAGGTCCGTTTCATCCGTTCTTGTCCCGAATGCGGGACACCGTTGATGCGTCCTGAAGGAGAAGCGGCTCACTATTGTCCGAACGAAGCCGGCTGTCCTCCCCAGATCAAGGGGAAGATCGAGCATTTCGTCACCCGGAGGGCCATGAACATCAATATGGGGCCGGAGACAGTCGAAGATTTGTACGAAGCCGGCTATATCAAGGACACGGCCGATCTCTATACGTTGGAAATAGCCGATCTGCTGCGCTTGGAACGTTGGGCTGACAAGAGCGCCCGTAACCTGATGGCGAGCCTTGAAGAATCCAAACAGGTTCCCTTCGAACGGGTACTTTATGGATTGGGGATTCGTTTTGTGGGTGAAACGGTGGCAAAACGCCTGGTATCCGCTTTCCATTCGATGGAGCAGTTGGAACAGGCTTCTTTCGAAGACTTGACTGCCGTGGACGAGATCGGTGAGCGGATCGCCCGAAGTATCATCGCTTACTTTGCCGACGAGCGTAACAGGACGTTGGTGAACCGTTTGAAGGAATACGGGTTGCAGATGTCCGTGGCCGAAGAAAAGCTGGCCAACCGTTCCGAGAAGCTGAAAGGCTTGAGCATCGTTATCAGCGGGACATTCGCCAAGCATTCCCGTGACGAGTACAAGGCCATGATCGAGCAGCATGGCGGGAAGAACAGCGGTTCGGTGTCCGGTAAGACCGATTATATCCTGGCGGGAGATAATATGGGACCGGCCAAGCTCGAAAAGGCGGCCAAGTTGGGTGTGAAGATTATAAACGAAGACGAATTCTTAAATATGATAGCGGAATGAGACTGACGAATTATTTTATTAAAAAGAAAGTGCAGTCTTTAGCTTCCGGGGCTGCCGGCCGCAAGCATGAGTTTTGTGCGCTGGAAGACGCAGGCCATATCCTGGTCCTTTATCAGGCAAACGATCGCGAGCTTGTCGAGCCTTGTCTGGACGTCCTGCGTAAGAAGAACAAGAAGGTGCAGGCCTGTGTCTATGTAACCGGCGATCCGGAGGCAGATGCCTCGTGCATCCCGGTCCATGCCAAGAAGGATGTGAACGTCTGGCAGGTTCCTTCCGATGTCGTGCTGGAACGGTTCAAGACGGTCAAGGCGGATATCCTGATCGATCTTACGCGCCCCGATTGCTACCCGATGCAATATCTTATGCTACAGCATCCTTGCAGATTCAAGGTGGGAGTGAAGCATGCCGATATAGATTTGTATGATTTGTCCATATCGGTAACAGAGCGTGAAGATATCAAGCATTTATTCGAACATATATTATTTTATTTGCAGGCGATACGCTCAAAATGATATAAATTCCTTATTTTTGCAGCACCGTTGACAATTGACAATTATTATCATGGCAGACATAAATTTAAAAGGAATGGGTGTGGCGTTGATCACTCCCTTTAAAGAAGATGAAAGTGTAGACTATGAGGCGTTAGCCCGGCTCGTAGATTATCAGTTGCAGAATGGAACCGATTATCTGGTTGTGTTAGGTACCACCGCTGAAACCCCTACACTCACGGAAGAAGAAAAGAAGGATATAATCAATTTGGTCGTGACGAAGGTAAACGGACGCATTCCCATCGTGTTGGGGGTTGGCGGAAACTGTACGCGTTCGGTTGTCGAGAAGTTGAAAAACGATAATTTTGACGGTATAGATGCGATCCTGTCTGTCGTACCTTATTATAACAAACCATCCCAGGAAGGAATCTATCAGCATTATAAAGCGATTGCGGAGGCGACTACGTTACCGATAGTCCTGTATAACGTTCCGGGACGTACCGGTGTGAATATGACGGCCGAGACTACGCTGCGTATCGCTCGTGAGTTCAAGAACGTGATTGCAGTCAAGGAGGCTTCCGGCAATATCACCCAGATGGACGATATCATCAAGAACAAACCGGCGAACTTCAATGTGATTTCAGGAGACGACGGTATCACCTTCCCGCTTATTACGTTGGGAGCTGTCGGCGTGATTTCCGTAATTGGCAATGCTTTCCCGCGTGAGTTCAGCCGTATGGTGCGTCTGGCATTGGCTGGTGACTACGATAGCGCCCGCACGATCCACCATAGTTTTACGGAGCTGTTCAGTTTGCTGTTTATCGACGGTAATCCGGCGGGAGCGAAGAGCATGCTGAATGCGATGGGCTTTATTGAAAATAAATTACGCTTGCCTTTGGTTCCGACCCGTATCACCACATTCGAAAAGATTCGTGATGTATTACGTCAGTTGAGCATTAAATGTTAAGATTTTTCAGGCTTGTAGGGGTGGGGTTCTACTCCGCCCGATATCAGTAATCCCGCATCTACTTTTTCCGTTTGCGTCAGGATAATCGTACCGTCCTTGTCGGCAAGGAATACGCGGGGTATGGTGTTGTCGGCAAAGAGGGAGTAGACGTTCAGGTCCGGATCGGCGAAAAACTTCATATTGTACTGATGTTCCCGGAAATAGGCCGCTACCTGCTCTTCGGTTTCTCCACGTGCGATCAGAAGCACACAGACGGAGGGATCGTCTTTGTATGTATGATATAAAGTGGAAATATCCGGGAAGGCCTTCTGGCAGTCGGAACAGGTCGTACTGAAGAAAATAATCAGGGCAAATTTATTTTCCAAGTCTTTTTTCGATACCGTTCCATCCGGATTGGAAATGCTGAATTCGGGTAACGAATCGCCTTCCTCCAAAGCAAAGCCACCCTCAGGCGGCAATTCCTCGTGGATGCAGGCGGTGAGAGATAACAGACTGATTATGTAAAACAATAAATATTTCATGGGGTAAAGATACGGGTTGTTCGCCATACTTTGTGACTTTTTGCATGGATATTTGCATATTATCCTGTATATTTGTACCGGAATTTCAGATATCAAAGAACAAAACAGCAAGAAATACACTTGGTCATACAATCTAAAAATATGGTGCGCGTGATGCGGTTTATACTGGTCGGTACGCTGAATGCGTTAATTACGGTCTTGATTGTCTGGCTGATGATGGACAAGCTTGGTTGTAACTATATCGCTACCAATATCACCGCTTATGTGATTGCGCAGATCAATAATTTCTTCTGGAGCAAATATTGGATATTTTCATCCCGCACCGGTAAGTTTCGCCGTGAGATTCCCCTTTTTCTGATCGCTTTCGGATGTGCTTATTGTTCCCAATTCCTCGCTTTGCTTATCATGGTGGAAATCTTTGACTTGAACGAATATCTCGCCCAGTTCTTAGGATTGTTTATCTATGGTGCAGTCAACTATATGATGAACAAAAAAATCACCTTCCAACTCACCCCTTAATTCTTAATTTTTAATTCCTCAGTGCGCCCGTTCACGAAACTCCGACGGTGTCACGCCCTCTTTCTTCTTGAAGAAGGTGGAGAACTGTCCGGCATTCTCGAATTTGAGACTGTAGGCTATTTCCGAGATATTCATGCTGCTGCTGGTAAGCAGTTCCTTTGCCTTCAGGAGTTTTTGCTGCAATTGATATTGGGCGGGCGATACGCCTGTATATTCTTTGAACATACGGCGGAACCAGGAGTAGCCGAGCCCCAGGCGGGAAGCTATTTCTTCCGGTGTCAGCGGGTTTTCCACCTGCTCTTTCATCAGGATGCGGGCTTCGTTGATCTTATCCACAACGTAGGTATTCGTGAAGGAGTTGTTTCTTCTTTTATAATAGACCGTACCCAATATATGAAGGACGATACTCGAAATCATCTCCTGGTAGCCCGTCTTTTCCTGAGAGGCGAATTTCAGTATGTCTTCATATAGTCCGACGATCGTCGCACTGAGCCCGATGTGCTGTAACGGTTCCTCGCGGGTAAAAAAGCGTTTTTCCACGCGCCGGTCGATGTGGACACCGCGGAAACCGACCCAGTATTCGTCCCAGCCTGTCTCGCTGTCGGGATAGTAGCTGTGCCATTCTCCCGGAAAAAGCAGGATCATCGTGCCGGCGTTTATCTTTTGCATCTTGCAGGATTGCGAAGAGAAGTAACCGCTTCCCTTCGTGATATAGACCAGCTGGTATTCGTTCAGGATTCGTCCGGTCTGCGGCTTGAAGTTATAATTGTCCGGATGCTTCGAAAGAGGATAGTTCCCTTTCGGGGGAATAAACTGGTAGCCGACGGTCGTGACGACAATTCCCCACTCTTCGTCTATCGCACTTATCGTCAGGTATCTCAATTGATCGCTTAGTCGTTTCTCCATCTCCTCTGTCAGATTTGAAAGGTTTAAAATCATTTTCAAAAGCAAAGATAGTAATTTACCGTTTACTTTTGCAATCATAAAACAAACAACTTTGTTGTACCATGAAGAAATATAACTTTTTAGCCTTTGATATAGGAGCGACCAGTGGACGTGCCGTGTTAGGCACTTTGGTTGGTGACAAATTTGAAATGCAGGAACTTCACCGTTTCCCGAATGCGATCATGGAGTTGCATGGGAAATATTACTGGGACATATACCGGTTATATGATGCCTTGAAAGAAAGCCTTACGATTTGTGCACGCCGGAACCTGCTCCCGGACTCTATCGGGATCGATACCTGGGGGGTGGATTTCGGGTATCTGGCGGAAGACGGCACACTGTTGGGGCTACCGCGTGCGTATCGCGATCCTTATACGGACGGTGCGCCGGAAGAATATTTCCAGCGTGTTCCCCGGTCGGAAGTCTACCGGCTTACCGGTATACAGATCATGAATTTTAATAGTGTTTTCCAGTTATTTAGGGCTAAAAAGGAAGGTTTCGGGCCGTTGGAGGCTGCCGAAGAGATACTGTTTATGCCCGATCTGCTTTCTTACCTGTTGACGGGTAAAAAGGTTTGTGAATATACGGATGCTTCCACCTCCGGATTGCTGAATCCGGTGACGAAAGAGTTCGAGGCGTCCTTGTTGGAAGCGGCAGGGGTAGCTCCGTCCATTATGCGTCCGGTAGTGATGCCGGGAACTTTTGTCGGGGAGCTGACCGATGCGCTTGCACGGGAAACGGGGATCGGCAAAGTGCCTGTCATAGCAGTTGCCGGCCACGACACGGCTTCGGCTGTCGCGGCTGTTCCGGCGGCGGATCGGGAGTTTGCCTATCTTAGCAGCGGCACATGGAGCCTTATGGGGATCGAAACGGAAGAACCGATTATCTCGGAAGAATCCTTCCTGCATAACTTTACGAACGAAGGCGGTATAGACGGGACGACCCGTTTCCTGAAAAATATTACCGGGATGTGGTTGCTCGAACAGTGTCGGAAAGAGTGGGAGAAGGCCGGGCGCGACTATTCCTATCCGGCGATAGTCAAGATGGCGGAACGGGCGACGCCTTTCCGTCGTTTTGTGAATCCTGACGATCCGCGTTTTGCCAATCCGCCGAGCATGACGGAGGCAATCAAGGCTTATTGCCGCGAGACGGGGCAGCCCGAACCGGTCGAGGACGACGAGTTTATCCGCTGTATTTTTGAAAGTCTGGCATTCCGGTATAAGGAGGTGCTGGCATTGTTATCCGAAATGGCTCCTTTCCCGATCCGCAAATTGCATGTGATCGGGGGAGGCTCGATGAATAATCTTCTCAATCAATTTACGGCAAATGTAATAAACATGCCGGTTGTGGCAGGGCCTTCGGAGGCGACGGCAATCGGCAACTGCATGGTGCAGGCGAGGGCGGCGGGATTGGTAGCCGACCGTTGGGAGATGCGCCGTTTGATCAACTCTTTCCTTTCGCCGGCTGTCTTTCTGCCGGAAGGTAGTGGAGAGTGGGAAGAGGCTTTTAGGAAATATAAATCTGTAACCTCAAAAAAATAAGACCATGACAAAAGAAAACATTATCAGACAAGCGTATGAGGCAGCTGTTGAACGCTATGCAGCTGTCGGTGTGGATGCAAGGGAGGCAATGGACAAATTGCAGAAGATATCTCTTTCGATGCATTGCTGGCAGGCGGACGATGTGAGCGGTTTCGAGAACCAGGGCGGTTCGCTGACGGGCGGAATCCAGGTGACAGGCAACTATCCGGGACGTGCCCGCACGATCGACGAAGTGCGTGCCGATGTCTTGAAAGCGGCTTCTCTGATCGCTGGTAAACATCGCTTGAACCTGCATGAAATATATGGCGATTTCCAGGGCAGGAAGGTCGACCGTGACGAAGTGGAACCTGCTCATTTTGAGAGCTGGATGCAGTGGGCGAAAGAGAACGGGATGAAGCTGGATTTCAACAGCACTTCTTTTTCGCATCCGAAGAGCGGCGACCTGACGTTGGCGAATCCCGACGATGCGATCCGCAATTTCTGGATCGAACATACGAAACGCTGCCGCTGGATCAGCGAGGAGATGGGCAAATACCAGGACGATCCCTGTATTATGAACCTGTGGATTCACGACGGCAGTAAAGAAGTTCCCGCCAGCCGTCTCAAATATCGTCAGATACTGGAACAGTCGCTCGACGAGATTTTTGCAACTGAATATAAGAACATGAAGGATTGTATCGAGGCAAAACTGTTCGGCATCGGTCTGGAAAGTTATACGGTCGGTTCCTATGATTTTTACTTGGGCTACGGTGCGAAGAAGAATAAGATTGTGACGCTCGACACGGGCCATTTCCATCTGACGGAAAGTATCGCCGACAAGGTTTCGGCCCTGCTTCTTTTTACACCGGAGATCATGTTGCACGTGAGCCGTCCGATTCGTTGGGACAGCGACCATGTGGTGATCCTGAGCGACGACTTGCTCGATCTGGCACGCGAAATCATCCGTTGCAAGGCATTGGACCGTGTGCATATCGGCTTGGACTACTTCGATGCGACGATCAACCGTATCGGGGCGTACGTGATCGGTTGCCGTGCAACGCAGAAGGCTTTTATGCAAGCCCTTCTTGAACCATCGGCAACTTTGCAGCAGTACGAAGCCGAAGGCAAATATTTCCAGCGTTTAGCTCTGCAGGAGGAAATGAAGAGCCTTCCGTGGACAGCCGTCTGGGATATGTTCTGCCTGCAAAACGACGTCCCGGTAGGTGAGGATTATATCGCCGAGATAGAAAAATACGAAGCGGAAGTAACAAGTAAACGTTAACCTTAGGGGCGAACACACAGGTTCGCCCTCTAAAAATAACATATATGGAAATAATCATCGGATTGATCATAATCGCAATCGGTAGTTTCGGGCAGAGCAGTTCCTACGTTCCGATCAACAAAGTCAAGGATTGGAGCTGGGAAAGTTTTTGGTTGGTGCAAGGCATTTTTGCCTGGCTCGTCTTCCCATTCTTAGGAGCGCAGCTTGCCATTCCCAATGGGAGCAGCCTCTTGGAACTGTGGAGTGCCGGCGGAGCTGCGGGGGCCGTTATCTACGGAATCTTGTGGGGGATCGGCGGGTTGACCTTCGGGTTGAGCATGCGTTATTTGGGGGTTGCGCTCGGCCAGAGCATCGCGCTTGGAACGTGTGCCGGTTTCGGGACGCTTTTCCCGGCAGTTTTTGGCGGAACGGATTTGTTTCATGGCGATGGCCTGGTCTTGCTGATCGGTGTGTGTATCACGCTTGCCGGTATCGCCGTGATCGGGTATGCCGGAAGTCTTCGCGCCCGTAATATGACCGAGGAGGAAAAGAAAGCGGCTGTAAAGGATTTCGCGTTGACGAAAGGTTTGCTTGTCGCTCTTTTGGCCGGTGTGATGAGTGCCTGCTTCAATCTGGGCCTGGAATCCGGCGCTCCGATCCTTGAGAAGGCGAAACAGTCCGGCGCAAGCGAATTGTTCGCACTGAATCCGGTCATCCTGTTGGTGACGATCGGGGGTTTTATCACGAACGCCTCTTATTGCCTTTTCCAGAATGTAAGGAACAAGACGGGGAGAGATTATTTCTCCGTATCAGGCGGTACTTTGCTGAATAATGTCTTATTTTGTGCGCTGGCAGGTGTTTTGTGGTATTCGCAATTCTTCGGGCTGGGAATGGGAAAGAGCTATTTTGCCGAATCTCCGGTGATGCTGGCCTTTTCATGGAGCATCTTGATGTCGCTGAATGTGATCTTCAGCAATGTGTGGGGCATTATATTGAAAGAGTGGAAAGGGGTGAGCCGGCAGACGATCGTCGTTTTGGTTTGCGGCATGTGTCTCCTGATATTCTCACTTTTGCTGCCTAATTTGATTTAAGATAATGATCGGATTGGAGATAGGCATGGGACGTTAGTTCGATAGGTATGGAACTTAATTTCCATAGGTATGAAATTAAGCTCCCGTGCTTGTCTGTTTTTTGCCGGGTGAAGAACAATTTTGAGCCGGGGGCGTGTCCCTCATAAAAAAGATATATAAGTAAAATGAAAACAATCAGAAACAATGAAAAATTGATGGCCGAGATTGGCCGTATCGCTGAAGTGGCCGGCTATCTTTGGACAAAAGGATGGGCGGAACGTAACGGTGGTAACATTTCCGTAAACCTGACCGACTTGATGAACGATGTCGAAAAAGCACTTCCCGCACTGGGACCGGCTATTCCTTTACAAGAAGCGATGACCGCTCTTGCCGGACATATTTTCTATGTCACCGGTACAGGAAAGCGGATGCGTTATGTAGCACAGGAACCGTTGGCCAACGGTTCCTTGATCCGTATCGCCGGGGATGGAAAAAGTTATGATATTATTGCTGAACAATTGATTTTGCCTACTTCCGAGTTGCCTTCGCATTTGATGATGCATAATTATCTGCGTGGCCTGGGCCGTGATAACAGAGTCGTTCTGCATACGCACCCGACCGACCTGATCGGCATGACGCATTGTAAACCGTTCTTGGATTCGGATGTCATCACCCGTACGTTGTGGAGCATGATTCCCGAATGTCGTATCATTGTCCCGAAAGGAGTCGGTATTGTTCCCTATGAAATACCTGGGACACTGGATTTAGCACGTGCAACCATTAAACAATTGGAAAAGCACGATGTCGTATTCTGGGAAAAACATGGTATTTTGGCAGTCGGTGAAGACCTGATCGAATGTTTTGACGCAATCGACACGCTAAGCAAGTCCGCCCAAATCTATTTCAGCGCACGCATGGCAGGATACGAACCCGCCGGCATGACTGACAAGCAGTTGGATGATTTGGTTCCGGCCTTCGGTTTGTGATAGGTTACGATCGTAAATGATGATTTATAGGTGTGTTTATAGCAACGAGGTATAGCTTTGTTTGTCACTACACCGGTAAATCATCATTCATATAAATACCATATACCATGAAAACATTATTTATTCTTATATCTCTATTCTTTGCCGTATCATTGTCCGCTCGGCAGCGCGATAGTCGTGTACGCGAATATCTACCTCCCGCACGCATCGTCTGGCAACAGGAAAGCCAGTTGATACAGGGTGCAAACCATTTGCTTCTTTCTGGAAACGGACAATCCAATCTTGTGAATCATAACATCTGTAAGCTTTCGAGCACCGACCGGCAGCATCCTGCCATCCTTCTTGATTTTGGAAAAGAACTGCAAGGCGGCTTGCAAATAGTAACCGGCATGCCGGCTTCGCACGAACCAGTCGCCGTCCGGATCCGTTTGGGTGAGTCGGTAAGTGAAGCCATGTGCGATATAGATGGGGTGAACGGTGCTTCCAACGATCATGCCATGCGCGATTTTACTATTCGCCTACCCTGGTTGGGGGTTATGGAAGTGGGTAATTCTGGGTTTCGGTTTGCTCGGATTGATCTTTTGGACGATTCCGTCGAATTGCATATTAAAGAAATACGTGCCATTTCCGTTTTTCGGGACATCCCATATAAAGGCTCATTTCGTTGCAACGACGAACGGCTGAACCGGATTTGGCAGACTGGTGCTTATACGGTACATTTGAATATGCAGGAGTATATTTGGGACGGCATCAAACGTGACCGTTTGGTCTGGATTGGTGATTTGCATCCGGAAGTGATGACGGTCAACACTGTTTTCGGATATAACGAGGTGATACCGAAAAGCCTTGATTTTATCCGCGATGCAACGCCGTTGCCTGGCTGGATGAACGGGATGTGCAGTTACTCCATCTGGTGGTTGCTGATCCAGCGCGACTGGTATTACTATCAGGGGGACTTGGCTTACTTGAAGGAACAGAAAGACTATTTGACCGGTTTGCTCCGTCTTTTGATCTCCAAAGTCGGTGACGACGGCGTCGAGAAGCTCGACGGAGGAGGACGTTTCCTCGATTGGCCGTCCAGTGAAAATCCGGTTGCCATCGATGCCGGCTTGCAAGCCTTGATGCTACAGGCGATGAAAGCCGGAAACGAACTTTGTAAGGTGTTGGGCGAAGATGCGTTGGCGGCAGAATGCGAGGCTGTAGGAAACAGGATGACCAAGGCCGCTTCGAAGGTGATAAAACCTTTCCTGAAGTCAGGTGTTGCTCCGGATGCTCCTGGATCGAAACAGGCAGCTTCCCTGTTGGCGTTGGCCGGACTGATGAAGCCGGAAGAGGCCGATCGGAGATATCTCGCAGTTAATGGAGGGCATGGATTCTCTACTTTTTATGGTTATTATATGCTTCGAGCGATGGCTGCTGCCGGCAATTATCAAGGGGCGATCGACGTGATACGCCAATTCTGGGGTGCGATGCTCGATTTGGGTGCAACTACTTTTTGGGAAGATTTCAACTTAGACTGGTTGCCCGGCGCTTCTCGCATCGATGAATTGGTTCCGGTAGGCAAGAAAGATATTCATGGCGATTACGGGGCTTATTGTTATAAAGGTTTCCGCCATAGCCTTTGTCACGGTTGGGCTTCTGGTCCGACTTCCTGGCTGAGTGAATATGTGTTGGGTGTCCAGGTTGTGGAGCCGGGTTGCCGCGTTGTCCGGATCACACCGCATTTAGGTGACTTGGAGTGGGTGGAAGGAACGTTCCCGACTCCTTACGGTGTGATCACTATCCGTCACGAAAAAGGCGCTGACGGGAAAGTACGGAGTCGGATCGATGCTCCGTCCGAAGTAAAAGTTGTACGATAATCAAATCAGATAAAGATATGGTAAAAAAAAACACGCTGTTGATCTGCTCACTTGCCTTCTTCTCGCTGATGGGTTGCAAAGGTAAAAACGAGCTTACGGTTCCGGTGAACCTGCGAACAGAATACCTGCGCGAACCGATCGGTTTGGATACGAAAAGTCCCCGTTTCACTTGGGAATACAAAGGAAGTGAGAAGAACTTTTTGGCTTCCCGTTCGGAAATCCGTATCGGGACCTCGCCGGATAACCTGCAACCGTATACCGATAATATGACATTGGAACCGCATACCCGTTACTATTGGAATGTGACGGTATGGGATCAGGATGGAGACATTTGCGAGACTTCGGAAACGGCTACTTTCGAGACTGCCAAATTCAAGTCGTCCGACTGGTCGGGAAAATGGATAACCGACAGTCACGATAAGGAGTTCGAGCCGGCCCCCATGTTCCGCAAAGCTTTTACATTGGGAAAAGAGATTGAAGAAGCCCGCGTGTATGTGGCTGCCGCTGGTTATTACGATTTGTTTATCAACGGTAAGCGGGTAGGAGAGAACTATCTTGATCCGGGCTATACGCATTTCGACAAACGTATCCTATATGTGACACATGATGTAACCTCTCTTTTAAAACCGGGTGGCAACGCTATCGCTACCGTTTTGGGTAACGGCTGGCACAATGTACAATCCAAAGCTGTCTGGAATTTCGAGACTGCCCGTTGGCGTAACCGTCCCCGGATGCTCTGTGAATTGCGCCTACGCTATACCGATGGTACGACTGAAGTCATCGCCACCGATGAAAGTTGGCGTACCGCGACCGGTCCCTATACCTATAACAACATCTACAGCGGTGACAAATACGATGCCACGTTGGAAGAAAATGGTTGGAACGCGGAAGGGTTCGATGACAGCAAGTGGGATCCGGTACAAGTTACGGAAGCTCCGGCTCCCTTATTGGCCGCCCAGCAGATGCCGGGTATCCGGATTACGGAAGAATTGCAGCCTGTCTCGATGAAGAAGTTCAGCGATAAACTTTATGTATTTTCATTCGAAAAGAATTTTGCCGGTCTGTCCCGATTAAAGGTGAAAGGTGCTCCCGGTACGCGGATCACTTTGAAGCATGGAGAGTTGCTGAAAACAGACGGTCGTCTGGAACAGGGAAATATAGATGTCTATTATCATCCTGTGAAACCGGGAGAGGTTTTCCAGATGGATGTGTTCACACTGAAAGGAACAGGTGAAGAGGAAATCTTTATGCCTTCATTCGCCTATCATGGTTTCCAGCATGTGGAAGTTGAAAGTTCGGCTCCCGTAGTCCTGACAAAAGAGAGTCTGACCGGACTGTTCATGCACACAGCGGTAGAGCCCGTAGGCTCCTTCTCCTGCTCCGATCCGTTGTTGAACAAAATATGGAAGGCGACAATGGAAGCCTATCGTAGTAACCTGCACAGTATTCCGACCGATTGCCCGCAGCGTGAAAAGAACGGCTGGACGGCCGATGCGCATGTAGCAATCGACCTCGGCCTGTTAGGTTTCGACGCCATCACCTTGTATGAGAAATGGATGAACGACTTCATTGATAACCAGCGCGAAGCCGGTGAGATCTCCGGTATTATCCCCTCCAGCGGCTGGGGATATGGTGAATGGCCCGGCCCGGTATGGGATGCCGCCATGTTTATCATCCCAAATGCTTTGTATAATTATTATGGTGAGACACGCAGTATCGAGAACCTGTATCCTACGATGTTGCGCTATTTGGATTATTTGAAAGCAAAAGAGAAGGACGGTGGTTACCTGACCTTCGGTTTAGGAGATTGGGTGTACTGGAAGTCTACGACCAATAACACTTATACCTCTACTGCTTATTATTATTTGGATTACACCTTGATGGCCCGTTTCGCCGGACTGTTGGGTAAAGATGCCGCCCCTTATCGGCAGAGAGCCGACGAGTTGAAGGCCTTGGTCAACCGTAAGTTCTTCAATCCCGAAACGGGGGTCTATGCTGAAGGAACCCAGACGGCACAGGCGATTGCCCTCTATTTAGGAATCGTACCGGAAGGTAAGGAGCAGTTGGTCGCCGATAAACTTTGCGAGGTCGTGCGTGCCAACAACCATTTCCTCGATTTCGGCCTGCTCGGAAGCAAGTCTGTTCCGGCCATGCTGACCCGCTACGGCTATGTCGAGGATGCTATGAAGATGATTACGAAGACGGAAGCTCCCTCTTGGGGCTATTGGGTGGAAACGATGGGATATACGACGTTGCCTGAAACCTGGACGTTAAGTCCTGAGTTCCGCGACGCCTCCCTGAATCATGTCTTTATGGGAGATGTCTCTGCTTGGATGATGAATCAGCTTGCTGGTATCAACTACGATGCTGTTGAACCAGGTTTCCGCCATATTCTGATTACGCCTCATTTCGTGGAAAGAGTGAATTGGGCGAAAGGTGAGTATCATTCTGTACGGGGCTTGATTTCGAGCGAATGGAAACGGGAGGGAGGCAAAGTTACTCTTACCGTGACGATCCCGTCCGGCTGTACGGCGGATATCCGTGTCGGCGATAAGACGGAAACAGTCGGGTCTGGTACACATGTGAAAACTTATTAAACGAGAATACCATGAAACATTATTTTCTGTTGTTACTGTTAATCGGATGTATCGCTTCCGGCCATGCTGAATCTGGCTGGAAAGCCCATTGGATCAATACGGAACGTTGTCAGAGCGAGACGAACACCTGGTTGGCTTTCCGTAAAACCGTCCATATAGACAAGGTTCCGCAAACTCTTACCGCCCGCATCGCTGCCGATAGCAAATATTGGTTGTGGATAAACGGTCGCCTGGTCGTCTTTGAAGGCGGGCTTAAACGGGGACCTTCTCCGTATGACACCTACTACGATCCGGTAGAGATAGCTCCTTATTTGCAAAATGGCGAGAATACGATTGCTGTGCTGGTCTGGCATTTCGGTAAAAGCGGATTCAGTCATGTGAACAGTGGTCTGGCTGCCTTGCTGTTTGAAGCTGTCGCTCCTGGTGTCGAGATCGTTTCCGACAAGAGCTGGCAATGCACCGTATATGATGCCTATCAGGATACTGAGGCGCCCTATCCGAATTATCGTTTGCCGGAAAGCAATATCCGTTTCGATGCCAGGATGGAAATGTCCGGCTGGAATCAGCCCGGCTACACAGGCAAGATGCCGAATGCCGAAATTATTTCGTCTGTCGGGGTCGCCCCTTTAGGTAAATTGGTCGAGCGTCCGGTACCCCTATGGAAAGACTATGGCTTGAAACCGTATGTCAGTGTCCGCCGGTCGTCTGCCGGCGATACGCTTTATTGTCGTCTGCCTTATAACAGCCAAGTGACTCCTTATCTGAAAGTGGAAGCTCCTGCCGGCAAGGTGATCCATATCCGGACGGACAACTATGAGGGCGGTTCTCAATACAACGTCCGCGCTGAATATGTCACGCGCGACGGCGTGCAGGAATATGAGAGTTTAGGCTGGATGAACGGTCACGAGATGCAATATATCCTGCCGGAAGGCGTGAAGGTGCTGGATGTGAAATTCCGGGAAACCGGTTACGATACCGAATTTACAGGTTCTTTCAGTTGCAATGATCCGTTCATGAACGAACTTTGGAAACGTTCGGCCCGCACCTTATATATAACGATGCGCGATAGTTATATGGACTGTCCGGACCGCGAACGGGCGCAATGGTGGGGTGACGAGGTGAACGAATTGGGCGAGGCTTTCTATGCCCTTTCTCCCTCTAGCCATAAACTGGCGCTGAAAGGCATCTACGAACTGATGAACTGGCAACGCGAAGACGGTGTGATTTTCGCTCCGGCCCCGGCTGGTAACTGGCGGAAAGAGTTGCCATTGCAAATGTTGGCTTCGGTAGGTTGGTACGGTTTCTATACCCAGTATTATTATAGTGGCGACAGTAGCTTTGTCGCCGGTATTTATGACCGAATGCACCACTATCTGCACGAAGTATGGCAAGTAGATAAGAGCGGCCTGGTTATCGAGCGTGACGGCGATTGGAGCTGGGGTGACTGGGGAGAAAACATCGATATGGGCGTGTTGGTAAATTGCTGGTATTATTTGGCCTTGAAAGCAGAGAAAGCTTTTGCCCTCCAACTTGGAAAAACAGCCGATGCCGATGAGATCGGCCGTATGATGTACAGTATAGGGAAATGCTTCGACACAAAGTTTTGGACAGGATCAGCATATCGCTCTCCCGGCTATAAGGGAGAAACGGACGACCGTGCACAGGCGATGGCTGTCGTTTCCGGTTTAGCTTCCGCTGATAAATATCCTGCTCTGGTAAAAGTCCTGAAGAAGGAATGCCATGCCAGTCCCTATATGGAAAAGTATGTGCTCGAAGCCTTGTTCCAAATGAATGAACCGGCCTTTGCTTTAGAGAGGATGAAGCAACGCTATGCGAAAATGATGGATTATCCTGAATATACGACCTTGTTCGAAGGATGGGGAATCGGTCCGGACGGTTTCGGAGGCGGTACGATCAACCATGCATGGAGTGGTGGCCCTCTTACGTTGCTGAGTCAGAAAGTGTGCGGTATAGAACCTACCTCTCCAGGTTTTCGTTCCTTCAAGGTTTGTCCCCAAATGGGCACTTTGACCGAAGCCTCTGCTACAGTAGATACGCATTTCGGCAAGATAGAGGTGTCGCTGAAACGCAAAGGTAAAAAGATACAGGCCACCCTTTCCGTTCCCGAAGGAACGACAGCCGAAGTCATCTGGCCCGATGGCTCCCGCAAGAATTTCGATCCGGGGCGCCATCAGGCGAAACATGTAGGCCTTAAAGGAAAAAAATAGTACTTTTGTATCATTCTTTCTATTACTCTTCTGCGGGTAAGCCGTGGTAATTTATAAAAACATCTCCCTTTTCGAGAGGAGCGTGGGGCATGTGATCTTCGTATATCGCCTGGCAGCATTTTTGAAGATTGCATGCCTTTTTTGTGTCCTGCTCAAAAAGGGAAATACTGTCAGGCTACTGCAATCGGTAAGTTAACGGGACGGTATATTGTACGCGGACGACTTTTCCGTCTTTCATCTTTCCCGGAGTCCATTTGGGCATCGACTTGACAATCCGTAAGGATTCTTCATCCAATGAGGGATATAAAGCCTGTGTCACTTTGGCGTTTGTGATGCTTCCGTCTTTTTCGATAACGAATGTGACGACTACTTTTCCCTGTTTTCCCTGTTGCTGGGCTTCTGTCGGATATTTTATGTTTTTAGCAAGAAACTGCAATAATGCATTTTGCCCGCCCGGAAATTCCGGCATGATATCACATGTGTCATAAATCTTGTCTTTTTCCGGTGGAAGCGGATTGGCTGCTTCCATTTTGGAAACAGTAGTGGTGGCGAGAGCAGTCGGCTGTTGGATAACCTCTGCTACCTTTTCATTCAAAACACGTGCCATCGCATCGATATTATTGAGCAATAGCAAGCCTGCGGCCATTGGAACCAGTGCCAGGTATTTCACTTTTCTGGCGTTGTTCGTTCTTTTTTTGTTTAACATAGTAATTCTCTTTTTAAGTGGTAAGACACTGAAATTGTTATATAAATTTGCAATAGCCGTATTGGGATGTTTTACTCCGATCAGATGGTACTGGTATTCTTTTTTGTCGAATCCGGCAAGCATGACTTGTTCATCTGCGATAAATTCATGATTTATACCGATCTCTTTCTTTAGCCACCAGGCAAACGGATTTAACCAGCAGGCGATACAGATGATTTCACCAGCCATCATGTCGATCGAATGCCATTGGCGGACGTGTGTTTGTTCATGGATCAAAATGTCATCAAGCCTTTCCCGTTGATGCGGATCGGATGAAATGAAAATCCAGCCGAAAAAGGAGTAGGAGGCTTCCGCTTCCGGAAGGATACAAACTTCGATGCCGTTCAAAGTGATTTTCCTACATTTCCGGTGTAAACGAGAAACAGTGAACAGCTCCGCCAGACATCTGGACAGCAACAGGCCGGCTCCTGCCAGCCAGATAACTTGCATAACCTTGAGCCCGGTTTCTTTCCAGTCGGAGGCGGCTATTTCATTGCTTGCTGTCAGGACTGTTTCTTTAGGTAGCAACCCTGAATAGTAGCCGACTATACCTGCTACGCTTGTCTGGGTGGATAACCAGCCGCTTAAATCCGGTAAAGGGTAAAGGAATGCGATCAGGTAAATCGACAATAACACCCCTCTGCGTAACCTGAAGAACGTATCGTCACGGAATAATAGGCGATAACAGATATATAAAAATGCCAACGCCAGATTTACCTTTAGAAAATAGATTAGTATCGGAGTTATCATATTGATATCTTTATAATTGATTATTCTTCCTTTTCGATCTGATCCATCAAGTCCTGCAAATCGCTTTTGGATAATTTACGATCGCGGACAAAGAAGGAAACCATTTCTTTATAAGAACCGGTGAAATAATTTTGTACGACATTCGACATGAAAGTACGCTTGTATTCCGCTTCTTTCACACGTGGAGAAAAGAGTGTAATCGTTCCGAATTTCTTCGGGGTGACGTACTTCTTTTTTTCAAGGTTCCGGACCACCGATGCCACGCTGGTGTAGGGCGGTTTCGGATCGGGCATTTCGTTCAGTATGTCACGGATGAAACATGATCCTAATTTCCAGATATACAACATCACGCTTTCTTCTTGTGCAGTCAGTCTTTCCATTGTCTTGTTGTTTTTTTGAATTTCAGATTACTATCTTTTCGCAAATCTACTTTATTTTAGTAGATAAGGGTACGTGTCTTATGGTAATAATTGTTAATGAGGAAAAAAGGGCTTCTTGCTTCCGGTGTTGTGGAGGATTTCATTTTCATGCCTGTGTGTTTTGATTTGGACTAACGGATCTTTAGGAAAAAAGTACGATAAGAAGAAGGGAGGCGATAAGCCCTGTTCTTGTTTTTCGCTTTTTATTGTGTATCTTTGCCCAACAGAATCAAAGAAAAATACTTACCGGATGATAGACTTCAATATGATACCATCTCCCTGTTATGTGATGGAAGAAGAGTTGCTCCGCCGTAATTTGTCACTGATCAAGAGCGTGAAGGAGAGGGCGGGAGTTAATGTAATTCTGGCTTTTAAGGCGTTTGCGATGTGGAAAGCATTTCCGATCGTGCGTGAATATATTCCGTATTCGACAGCAAGTTCGAAGTTTGAGGCCAGGCTGGCTTTTGAAGAGATGGGTAGTCGGGCACATACCTATTCGCCGGCATATACGGAAGCGGATTTCCCGGAGATTTTAAGATACAGTAGTCATGTGACGTTCAATTCGCTTACGCAATTCGAACGTTTCTATCCGATGGTGCAGGCGGACGGAAACCGGGTATCGTGCGGTCTGCGCATCAATCCTGAATATTCGGATGTCGAAACGGATTTGTATAATCCTTGCGCTCCGGGCTCCCGGATGGGAGTGGTTAGCGACCTTTTGGACGGTCAGTTGCCCGATGGTGTCGAGGGCTTGCATTTTCATACGCTTTGCGAATCGAGTTCGTATGATCTGGAAAAGACGTTGGGAGAAGTGGAAAAGCGTTTCGGCCGTTTCCTGCCGCATATCAAATGGTTGAATATGGGAGGCGGGCATCTGATGACACGAAAAGGCTATGATACGGAACATCTGATCGGGCTGTTGCAGGCGTTCAAGGCCAAATATCCGAACCTCGAAATCATCATGGAGCCGGGAAGCGCATTTGCGTGGCAAACCGGATTTCTGCTGACGACGGTGGTGGATATCGTGGAGAATCATGGTATCAAGACCGCGATCATAGATGCCTCTTTCACTTGCCATATGCCGGATTGTCTGGAGATGCCCTATAAACCGGTGATTCGCGGGGCTATAGAGCCGGAAGAAGGAAAGCCTGTTTATCGTATCGGAGGAAACAGCTGTCTGAGTGGTGACTATATGGGCGATTGGTTTTTCGAGCAACCCTTGAAAGTGGGTGATAAATTGATATTCGAAGATATGATCCATTATACCATTGTCAAAACGACCATGTTCAACGGAATCCCGCATCCATCCTTGGCTTTGTGGAGCAAGGAGGACCGGCTCGTGATGTACAAGGAGTTCGGCTACGAAGATTACAAGGGAAGAATGGACTGAATCAATTGACAATTAATAAAGAAGAGGAATGTCTGGATTGTAAATCAGGTTGTGCAAATAAAATTGTCGATTGTCAATTGTCAATTGTCAATTATTTAGTAATTTAGCGCACTCATTCAGAAAAGAAATAATTAAGCAATAATTAAGGTATGGGTATTTTTAGCTTTTTCAGTAAGGAAAAAAAGGAAACTCTGGACAAGGGGTTATCTAAGACAAAAGAAAATGTATTTTCTAAGATTACCAGAGCCATTGCCGGTAAAAGCAAGGTGGACGACGAAGTGCTGGACAATCTGGAAGAAGTACTGATTACTTCCGATGTCGGAGTAGATACTACACTGAAAATCATATCCCGTATCGAAGACCGCGTAGCCAGAGACAAATATGTGACGACCAGTGAGCTGACAGCGATCCTGCGTGAAGAGATCGCTTCCCTGCTTACAGAAAATCATACGGAAGACCTGGAGTCGTTTACGGTTCCGGAAGACAAGAAGCCGTATGTCATCATGGTCGTAGGCGTGAACGGGGTAGGCAAGACGACCACGATCGGCAAACTGGCTTATCAGTTCAAGAAGGCCGGTAAAAATGTGTATTTGGGAGCAGCCGATACGTTCCGCGCCGCAGCTGTAGAGCAATTGGTGATTTGGAGCGAACGGGTAGGAGTGCCTATCGTGAAGCAGAAGATGGGTTCCGACCCTGCTTCGGTGGCATTTGACACGTTGAGTTCGGCAAAGGCGAACGGGGCGGATGTGGTGATTATCGATACCGCCGGTCGCCTGCATAACAAGATCAATCTGATGAACGAGCTGACCAAGATCAAGAATGTGATGAAGAAAGTGGTTCCCGATGCACCGCACGAAGTCTTGTTGGTATTGGACGGTTCTACCGGACAAAACGCATTTGAACAAGCCAAGCAGTTTACGGCTGCAACCGAGGTGAATGCTTTGGCGGTTACCAAATTGGACGGAACGGCCAAAGGTGGCGTCGTGATCGGTATTTCGGATCATTTCCGTATCCCTGTCAAGTACATCGGCTTGGGAGAAGGAATGGAGGATCTCCAGGTTTTCAATAGAAAAGAATTTGTAAACTCCCTTTTCGGAGAATAAAGGGAGTTGTACCATAATATATGAGGAAAAATAAGGTAGATATTATAACGCTGGGATGTTCAAAGAACCTGGTGGATTCGGAGCAGCTTATGCGCCAGTTCGTGGCGAACGGGTATACCGTCGAACATGACCCCCATAAGATTAATGGTGAAATCGTTGTTGTGAATACCTGCGGTTTTATCGGAGATGCCCAGGAAGAGTCGATTAATATGATACTCGATCTGGGAGAGGCCAAGAAGAAAGGGAAGATCGGTAAATTGTTTGTCATGGGATGTCTTTCCGAACGGTTCTTAAAAGACTTGGAGAATGAGTTGCCGGAAGTCGACCGTTTCTATGGAAAGTTCAATTGGAAAGAACTGTTGAACGATTTGGGTAAATCCTACTACCGGGAATTGGCTGCCGACCGCGTCTTGACGACTCCCCGGCATTACGCCTACCTGAAGATCGCCGAAGGGTGTGACCGTACCTGTTCGTATTGTGCCATTCCGATCAGTACGGGGCGTTACCAGTCCATACCGATGGAAGAGATCGAGAAAGAGGTTCGCCTGCTGGTGAAACAGGGTGTGAAAGAATTTCAGGTAATCGCCCAGGATTTGACTTATTACGGTTTGGATTTGTATAAACGCCATGCGTTGCCGGAACTGGTGGAACGCATCTCCGATATTCCGGGAATGGAATGGATCCGCTTGCATTATGGTTATCCGTCCCATTTCCCTTATGATCTGCTCAGGGTGATGAGCGAACGCGATAACGTTTGCAAATACATGGATATTGCCCTTCAGCATATCAGCGACCCGATGTTGAAGAAAATGCGCCGTAACATCACGAAAGAAGAAACATATGCCTTGATACGCCGGATGCGGGAAGAAGTACCCGGCATCCATTTGCGTACGACCTTGATGGTTGGCCATCCAGGGGAAACCGAGCAGGATTTTGAAGAACTGGTCGAATTCGTAAAAGAAGCCCGTTTCGAACGTATGGGCGCCTTTGCTTACAGTCATGAGGAAGGGACCTATTCGTTTAAACATTATACCGATGATGTCGATCCGGAAGTCAAACAAGACCGTTTGGATTATCTGATGCGTATACAGGAAGGCATTTCGGCCGAAGTGAACGGTTCCAAGATCGGAAAGGTATTCAAGGTGATGATCGATCGGGAAGAAGAAGATTTCTATGTCGGCCGTACGGAATTCGACTCGCCGGAGGTCGACCCGGAAATACTTGTTTCTAAAGAGAAGCTGTTGATTCCCGGAATGTTTTATAACGTGCGGATTGACGATGCGCAAGCTTTCGACCTGTATGGAAGCGTACTTTAATTTGACATAAAAACTGCAAAGATGTTTGTCGGTTTACGAAAAAATAACTAATATAGCTGCATAATCTATTAATGGACGCGGATATGAAAAATAAGGAACTGGTTACTGAACTTGCCGCCCGTATGGGTTGGACTGCGCAGGAAGTTACTGAAACGCTTTCTGTCCTGAGTTCCGTCGTCAGTTCGCGTCTGGTAGATAACGACACCATATATTTGCAGGGCTTCGGTCAGTTTGAGGTGAAAAAAAAAGCGGAACGGATCTCTGTCAATCCTTCAAACGGAAAACGGTATTTAGTCCCCCCAAAACTTGTCCCGGTGTTCAAACCCGGAACGACCGTCAAGAATAAACTTAAAGAATTAGGCGACCATGAATAACCGGCTGGCGATACAGGATCTGGCCGGTCTGTTGGCCGAATATACAGGTAAGGACAAGAATAGTTCCGAGCGCTTTTTGAGAGAATTCATAGCGGTCGTGTCGGAAGGTGTCTATACGGATAAACTGGTAAAGGTCAAGGGGCTCGGTACTTTTAAGATCATTCCGGTGGAGAAGCGTGAAAGCATTCATGTGAATACGGGTGAACGTTTTGTAATCCCGGAACATTACAAGTTTTCCTTCCTGCCGGACAAGGAACTGCGGGAACTTGTCAATAAACCGTTCTCTTTTTTTGAAACGACCGAACTGCGGGAGAATGTCGATTTTACCGATATGGATGTCGTGTTGGACGAACCGGACATAAAAGAGACGGAAGACGAATCGATTGAGGAGATGATACCGGAAGAGAAACATCTTCCCGAAGAAGAACCTGTTGTCTTTTCAGAAGAAGAACCTGCCGGGCAGCCCGAAGATGAAGGGATGGATACCCTTGAACCGGTTGTGGACGAACGTTCAGATAGTTCCGGACCTGACAGTCCGATCGAAGAGGTAGAAACTGGTCCGGATGCGGAAAGAAAGAAGCCCCGCACGAAGCGGATTGCCGTTGTTTCTATGTTTGTATTCCTTCTTATGCTATTCAATATCGGGCTTTACCTGAATCGCACGTACTTTTTCGAAAAGGAAAAAGAGCCCTTGAGGATTGATACGGTCTTTCCCAAAGGAGAGACTGTTGCGACCGAAGCCGTTCCGGATACGACAATCGTTTTTGCCAATGAAGATTCCTCCCAGACTGTGGGTGAAACAACGGTGGAAAATCCGGAAGTTGAACCCGAAGCCGTTTCGCCTAAAGTCATTGCCCGTGTCAAGATCGAGCCGGGAAGCCGCCTGACGCTGATCTCGTTGAAATATTACGGAAGCAAATTGTTCTGGGTATATCTGTATGAATATAACAGAGCTGTCATAACGGACCCGAATAACGTGCCTATCGGTACTGTGATCGAGGTGCCTGCACCGGAAATGTACGGCATCGACCGTCGTGATCGTTCTTCCATTGAAAAAGCCGCTGCCCGCCAGACTGAGATACTGAGTGGCAAACTGTAATAAAAACTCTCTCTCTTAAGTAAAATAAAACAAAATAGTTCTGTGCAGGTTAGTATTATTTAACTGCGAAAGTGCAGAATACGAATTTAACATTTCTAATTTTGTGCATCTTAAAAAAAGCAAGTAAAAAATAGTAACAATATAATTGAAAAAAATCTATGAGTCAGACAGTAGACATTCGTGAGTTGAACGAGCGAATTGAAAGTAAAAGTTCGTTTGTGAACATGATTACGATGGGTATGGACCAGGTAATTGTTGGACAGAAACATTTGGTTGAATCATTATTGATCGGTCTGCTTTCAGATGGCCATATCCTGCTGGAAGGTGTGCCAGGATTGGCAAAGACATTGGCCATTAAGACACTGGCATCATTGATCGATGCGAAGTATAGCCGTATCCAGTTCACGCCGGACTTACTGCCGGCTGACGTGATCGGTACGATGATTTATAGTCAGAAAAGCGAAGAATTCCAAGTCAAACAAGGTCCAGTCTTCGCTAATTTTGTATTGGCGGATGAAATCAACCGTGCTCCGGCAAAGGTGCAGAGTGCCCTTCTGGAAGCAATGCAGGAACGCCAGGTGACAATCAGCGAAAATACATACAGATTGCCGTCTCCTTTCTTGGTAATGGCGACCCAGAACCCGATCGAGCAGGAAGGAACCTATCCGCTGCCTGAAGCACAGGTAGACCGTTTCATGCTGAAGGTCATCATCAACTATCCGAAGAAAGAAGAAGAAAAGTTGATTATCCGTCAGAATATCTCCGGAGTGAAGCCGGACATCAAACCGATCCTGACGAAGGAAGAGATCCTCGAAGCCCGTAAGGTTGTCCGTGAGGTTTATCTGGACGAAAAGATCGAACGCTATATCGTAGACATTGTGTTTGCTACCCGCTTCCCGCAGGAACATGGTTTGGCAAACCTGGCTAACATGATCTCCTTCGGAGCCTCTCCGCGTGCGTCCATCAGTTTGGCGCTGGCTGCCCGTGCGTATGCCTTTATCAAACGCAGAGGATATGTGATCCCCGAAGATATCCGTGCCGTATGCCACGACGTGATGCGTCACCGTATCGGTTTGAGCTACGAAGCGGAAGCCAATAACCTGACCTCCGAAGAGGTGATCAGCGAAATCCTGAACAAAGTCGAAGTCCCTTAAATAGTTGAAAGTTGAGAGTTGAGAGTTGAAAGTTGCGTAAGCAGCCCGTTTTTAGCTCTCCTTATTAACTCTCAACTTTCAACTCTCAACTTTCAACTGAATAATATGGAAACAAGTGAACTATTAAAGAAGGTTCGACGGATTGAGATAAAGACGCGCGGCTTGTCACGCAATATTTTTGCTGGGCAATACCATTCGGCGTTCAAAGGGCGCGGTATGGCGTTCAGCGAAGTGCGCGAGTATCAATACGGAGACGATATCCGTGATATTGACTGGAACGTGACCGCACGTTACGTCCGCCCATACGTGAAGGTGTTCGAAGAAGAACGGGAGCTGACGGTGATGTTGCTGATCGACGTGTCGGGCAGCAGGGACTTCGGTTCCGTGAATGTAATGAAGAAAGAAGTCATTACGGAGATCGCGGCGACACTGGCTTTCTCGGCTATCCAGAACAACGACAAGATCGGTGTGGTGTTCTTCTCCGACAAGATAGAGAAATTCATTCCTCCTCAGAAAGGGAAGAAGCACATCTTGTATGTCATTCGCGAACTGATCGACTTCCAGCCGGATAAAAAACAGACCAACATTGCACAGGCATTGAAATATCTGACTAATGCGATCAAGAAGCGCTGTACGGCTTTCCTGATCTCCGACTTTATCGACAAAGACGGTTTCAAGGAGGCCTTGACCATCGCCAACCGCAAGCATGACGTGGTGGCCATACAGGTGTATGACCGCCGCGAGACGGAACTTCCGGCTGTTGGGCTGATAAAGATCAAGGATGCGGAAACCGGACAGGAGCGCTGGATAGACAGCTCGTCCGCCCGTGTACGGGCCGCCTACAAGGAATGGTGGGACCGCCGACAGGCTGCCATGAGCGATTCATTCAAGAAATGTCGTGTCGATTCGGTCTCCATCCGTACGGAAGATGATTATGTGAAAGCATTGATTGCTCTTTTTGACAAACGTAATTAAAGCAAACAAATGAAATTAATAAAGAAAAGCATTCTGTTACTTGCACTTGCCGGTGGAACATTCCTGTCCGGCGGGAAAGCGTATGCGCAGCAGACGCTCGTTGACGTTCGTGTCGACTCTGCCGCCATACTGATCGGAGAGCAGACTGTTTTACATTTGACGGTAACGGCAGACAAAGATAAGGCCGTCCAGCTTGTCATCCCACGTGACACGTTGATGGCAGGAGTGGAGGTGCTGGAAATTCCGAAAGCGGACTCCACCTTGATCGAAAACGACCGCCTGCTGATCGAGCAGGACTTGCTGGTGACCTCTTTCGACTCTTCTCTATATTTGTTGCCCCCGTTTATGGTGATCGACGGGGCGGATACCGTTTACTCCAACCAAGTGGCCTTGAAGGTGTCGACGGTTCCTGTCAATGCCGACAAACCGGAGGAGTTTTACGATATTAAAAACGTCTGGAAGCCGCCTTTTGTATTGGCCGATTACTATCCCTGGATATTCGGTGTGTTGCTGACTCTGTTCCTGATCTGTGTGGTTGCCTATGTGATCAAACGTATGCGTAACCGTCAGTCCATCCTACCGTTCAAGAAGCCGGAACCAAAACTTCCGCCTCACGAACAGGCGATCAAGGAACTTGACGAGATCAAGCAGCAGAAGCTCTGGCAACAGGGGCGTAGCAAGGAGTATTATACATTGATTACGGATACGTTGCGTCGTTATATTGTGGATCGTTTCGGTATCAATGCTATGGAAATGACTTCCGGTGAGATACTCGATATCATCCGTAAGCAGCAGGAGGCGACTTCTGTCTATGAAAGCCTGAAGCAGATCATGCAACTGGCCGATTTCGTGAAGTTCGCGAAGATGAATCCGCTACCCGATGAAAACGACTTGAGTTTGATGAACGCTTATCTGTTCATTAACCAGACGAAGGAGGAAGAGATTCCCGTTCCCGGAGAAGGTGAAAAGGCTGAAGGTGAAGTAAAGTCTGTAGAAAAGAATGATTCAAATATAAGTAAAGAATAAGATGATATTTGCAAATCCTACATATCTGTATTTGTTATTGTTGCTGATCCCGATGATCGGATGGTACGTCTACAAACTGAGCAAGAATCAGGCGAGTTTGCAGGTGTCGTCTACGGAAGGTTTCGATGCTCCGGGAGTAAGCTCCTGGAAAGTCTGGCTCAGGCATGTCCCTTTCATTTTGCGTATGGCGGCGGTAGCTGTCCTCGTCGTGATATTGGCGCGTCCGCAGTCGACCAACAGTTGGCAGAACTCTTCGACGGAAGGTATCGACATCGTGCTGGCAATGGATATCTCGACCAGTATGATGGCGCAGGACTTGAAACCGAACCGTCTGGAAGCATCCAAAGATGTGGCGTCCGCTTTCATCAACGGCCGTCCGAACGATAATATCGGTTTGGTCGTGTTTGCGGCGGAGAGTTTCACGCAATGCCCGTTGACAACCGACCATACGGTCTTGCTGAACCTCTTCAAGGATGTCCAGCCGGGTATAATCCAGGATGGGACGGCGATCGGTCTGGGGTTGGCGAATGCTGTCAGCCGTATCAAGGATAGCCAGGCCAAGTCGAAAGTGATTATCTTGTTGACGGATGGTGTGAACAACCAGGGCGAGATCGCTCCGGTGACGGCTGCCGAGATAGCCAAGACGTTCGGGGTCCGTGTCTATACGATTGGTGTCGGAACGCAGGGCAAGGCTCCGTATCCGTTCCAGACAGCCTTCGGTGTCCAGTATATGGATGTCGATGTGGAGATCGACGAGCCGACCCTGAAGCAGATTGCCGCTACGACCGGCGGACAGTATTTCCGTGCGACGGATAATGCCAGCCTGAAGGAGATCTATTCGGAAATCGATAAGATGGAGAAGACGAAGATCAGCGTGCAGGAATACAGTAAAAAGCAGGAAGAGTACAAGAATTGGGCGATCCTGCTGTTCTCGCTGTTGCTGGTCGAGATATTATTGAGAAATACATTGTTAAGAAATATACCGTAAATATAAAAGGCTTATGTTTCGTTTTGCACATCCGGACTTTTTATACTTGCTCTTCTTGCTTCCCGTACTGGTTGCATTCTATGTGTATGCAATCGTCTTGAAAAAGAAGGCAATCAAGAAATATGGTAATCCCGAATTGTTGGCAGAGTTGATGCCGGAGGTTTCTCCCAAGCGTCAGCATCTGAAGTTTTGGCTGTTGTTCGGAGCCATCACGATGGTTATCATAGTTATGGCCGGACCGCAGTTCGGCTCCAAACTGGAGACAGTGAAGCGTCAGGGAGTGGAGATCATGGTTTGTCTGGACGTATCCAATTCGATGTTGGCAGAAGATGTCTCGCCGGATCGCCTGTCCAAGGCCAAGCAGATGTTGTCCAAGCTGACTGACGGCTTTTCTAATGATAAGGTCGGACTGATCGTTTTCGCAGGAGATGCTTTCACGCAGCTTCCTATCACTTCCGATTATGTCTCGGCCAAGATGTTCCTTTCATCCATCAACCCGTCGATGGTGTCGACACAAGGTACGGCTATCGGCGCAGCTATCAACCTGGCGATGCGTTCCTTTACACCGAGCGAGACATCGGACAAGGCGATTATCCTGATCACCGATGGCGAGAACCACGAAGACGATGCCGTGAAAGCCGCTGCCGCAGCAGCAGAAAAAGGCATTCATGTAAACATTGTCGGCATGGGTGATCCGAAAGGTTCTCCGATCCCGGTGGACGGTAGCAACAACTACATGAAGGATAAGGATGGGAATGTGGTGATCACGAAACTAAATGAAGAGATGTGTCAGGAAATTGCGGCTGCCGGCCATGGGACGTATGTCCGTGCCGACAACACCAATTCAGCGCTTCGTGCACTTCAAAAGGAGATCGATAAAATGAATAAATCGGAACTGGACAGCAAAGTCTATTCGGAATATGACGAACGTTTCCAGACGTTTGCCTGGATCGCATTGATTCTGCTTTTAGTGGATTTCATGACGCTGGACCGCAAGAACCGTGTATTCAAAAAAGTAAAATTATTCTCTTAAAATGCTATGGATAAGATGAAACGTATGCGAAAATCGATTATATGGATGGCGGCATTCATGTTCTGCTGCGGGGCTGTGTTTGCCCAAAAGGCGGAACGTAAGAATGTGCGGGAGGGGAATAAATTTTATGAGACGGAAAAGTTTACCGAGGCGGAAATCGCCTACCGGAAAAGTTTGGAAGTGAACCCGCGTTCGTCCGAAGGAACTTATAACCTGGGGAACGCTTTGTATAAGCAGAAGAAATTCCCTGAAGCTGCTGAGCAGTACCAGTTGCTAGCCGGACAGGGGGAGAAGATGATCGAAACGCCCGAAGGTAAAGCTCGCTTGGCTGAGATTTACCATAATGTCGGAAATATTGGCATGCAGAGTAAAGAGTATGCCAAAAGTGTCGAAGCTTACAAACAGTCTTTGCGCCTGAATCCGAAAGATGATGAAACACGTTATAATTTGGCTTTGGCACAAAAGTTGTTGCACGATCAGCAGAATCAGCAGAATGAAGATCAAAATCAGGATCAGAACGAGGACAAGAAGGAAGATCAGGATAAACAGGATCAACAGCAGCAGAACCAAGATCAGCAACAACAGCAGGATGATAAGAAGCAGGATAAGACACAGGAACAACAGCCGCAGCAGCAGGAACAGATGAGCAAGGATAACGCTCAGCAGATGTTGGATGCCTTCCTGCAGGATGAAAAAGACACTCAGGAGAAGGTGAAGAAAGCGCAGGCTCAACAGCAACAGCGTCGTCGCACGGATAAGGAGTGGTAAACGGAAATTGAAAATTAAGAATTAAAAATTAAAAATAAGGATTGAGGAATGAGGAAATTAGTTTTCTTATTTGTTCTCTTTGCAACTTTCGGAGTGGTAGCCAGAGCGGCGGATGTGACGTTCAAGGCTTCTGCTCCGGAAGCTGTTGTTATGGGAGAAACTTTCAGATTGTCGTACACGGTGAATGCGGAAGGTAGGGATATACGTGTACCGGAAATACCGGACTTTGAGGTATTGATAGGTCCGTCTACTTCCACAAATATGAGTACCCAGATCATTAACGGTAAAATGACAACCGAAACGTCATTGACGTTCACCTATATCCTCCAACCGAAGAAAGAGGGTACTTTCAATATCGCACCGGCAACAATCAAGGTCAAAGGCGCCAATTACACATCTAACGCATTGGTGATAAAAGTGCTTCCTCCCGATAAGGCGGAAGAGGCAACCAAAGGCGGTTCGACCGGTACCGGTATCAGTAAGGACGATGCTTTTCTGACAATCGATGTTTCTAAACGGAATGTATATGAACAGGAAGGTATTTTGGTTACGTTTAAATTGTATGTAAGAAAAGATATCGGAGGGATCGACCAGCCTAAGTTCCCCGAATTTACAGGTTTCCTTGCCCAAGAGGTAGAACTGCCGCAAAATAAGCAGCTGGTAATGGAGAACTATAAGGGAAAGAACTATGGGACTGCCATTATAAAACAGACGGTGCTGTACCCTCAGCGTTCAGGGAAGATTACGATCCCTTCCGGGAAATTGGATATTGTTTTGCGTGTGCCCGGACCGGCCAGACAGAGAACCAGCGTATTCGATGATTTCTGCGGTTCGTCGTCTTATATAGATGTAAAGAAAGAATTGACAACGCCCCCTGTAACGATCGATGTCAAGCCGTTACCATCGGGTAAACCGGCCTCGTTCTCCGGTGCGGTAGGCAATTTCACAATGACATCCAGCATCAGTTCCAATAATGTAAAGACAGATGATGCCGTTACCGTGAAGGTGAAGATTTCCGGTAATGGAAACATCAAGCTGGTAAAGAATCCGGAAGTCGCTTTCCCGAACGATTTCGACGTTTATGATCCGAAGGTGGAAGTGGACATCAAGACTACCGCGGCAGGAACTTCCGGTACGAAGACGATCGAATATATGGCCATCCCGCGTTACGCAGGCGATTTCGAAATTCCGGCTATCGCATTCTCTTATTTCGATACGAAGATCGGTTCCTATAAGACAATTACATCCGAACCATACAAACTGCACGTAGAGCAGGGCAAGGGAGGGGGAACATCTTCTCCTGTTGTTTCTAATTTCAGTAACAAGGAGAGTGTTAAATATCTGGGTAAGGATATCCGTTACCTGAAAGTGAACGGCATTCATTTCGTTCCGAATAATGAACTGTTCTTCGGCTCATTCATGTACTATATGTGCTATCTGATTCCGGCAATCCTGTTCATTGTTTTCTTCTTCATCTACCGCAAGCAGGTGAAGGAAAATTCCAATCTGGCATTGGTCCGTACGAAGAAAGCCAATAAGATGGCGGTAAGACGTCTGAAAAATGCCGGCAAGCTGATGAAGGAAAACAAGAAAGAAGAATTCTATGACGAAGTGCTTCGTGCCTTGTGGGGCTACTTAAGCGACAAGTTGAGTATACCTCAGGCCAACCTGACAAAGGATAATGTCGAGATGGAACTGGCAAAGTATGGTGTGGATGACGCTTTGATCAAAGAATTTATGGATATCCTGAACACTTGCGAGTTTGCCCGCTATGCTCCGGCACAGGCTTCGGATGCAATGGATAAGCTATATGAACAGACAGTGGATGCCATTGGTAAAATGGAAAATACAATTAAAAAGTAACGCGATGAAGATGAATATAAATATGAAAAAGATCGTATTCTTTCTGCTGGTTCAATTCGTTACCTTAGGGGCATTTGCTCAAGAGGCGACGATTAAAGAGGCGGAAGTTGCCTATACGAAAGAAGACTATGGCAAGGCTATCGAACTCTACGAAGGGCTTCTGAAAACGCATGGCGAATCGGCTGAGATTTACTATAACTTAGGGAATGCCTATTATAAGGAGAACAAGATTGCCCCGGCCATCCTGAATTACGAGCGGGCTTTGCTGTTGGATCCGGGAGACGGGGATATCCGTTTCAATTTGCAGCTGGCACGTCAGAAGTCTGTAGACAAGATCGAGCCGGTGGGCGATTTCTTCCTGCACCGTTGGTTCGACAAGGTTCAGAACATGGGGGCTGCCGATTCGTGGGCGCAAATCGGTATTGTTTGTTTTATCCTTTTTATCGGCTGTCTGATCCTGTTCTTCTTCTCCAAGTGGATTCATTTGAAGAAGATCGGGTTTTATCTGGGGCTGGTATTCTTGGTGTTGGTCATCTTTGCCAATATCTTTGCCGGCAACCAGAAGGACGAGCTGATAAACCGGAAGAGCGCGATCGTGTTTGCTCCGACAGTGACAGTGAAAAGTTCTCCCGATGCAAGCGGAACCGACTTGTTTATTCTGCATGAAGGAACGAAGGTCTCTATCAAGAGCAAGTTGGGAGACTGGAATGAAATAGAAATGGAAGATGGAAATGTAGGATGGATGCCCAGCAAAGACATGGAAATCATTTAGGATTTGTGATTTATAACTTATGATTTATCATTGACGTATAAATTATAAATCACAAATCACAAATCTCCTTTTTCAATGGTTGAGAAAATACTAATTTACGAACGCGACGCGTTCTTTGCGCTTAACGGCAGCGACTCTGCTTTTCTGGATCGTTTTATGTGGATTTTCACAGGAAAGGCAGTTTGGCTGCCGTTAGCCTTTCTGATCCTGTTGGTTCTGATCTATAAAAAGAACTGGCGCGAGTCATTATTGATCCTGCTGGCGATCGTATTGGTCGTTACGCTGTGCGACCAGTTTGCCTCTCACGTCTGTAAGCCTGTCTTCACCCGTTTCCGCCCGACTCACCATCCTGATTTTATGGATCAGGTGAAAACTGTTTTCGGATACCGGGGAGGACTTTACGGATTTATTTCCAGCCATGCTGCGAACGCTTTCGGTTTCGCGACTCTTATGGCATTGATCATGCGGGATAAGTTGTTCGGCTGGACAATCTTTTTCTGGGCGGCTCTTACTGCTTATACACGGGTTTATCTTGGGGTTCATTTCATTTCGGATATCGTGCCGGGAGCCATTTCGGGTGTGTTCTTCGGTTATCTGGTCTACAAGCTCTATTCTTTCAGTCGTTCGAAATTACTTCCTGTGGGGGTGAATAAAGGGGAACCGCTGTATTCGAAGAAACGTATCCGTCTCATAGTCTATGCAATATATGTGACGGTCCTGATCATTATTATTTTTAATGTGCCGCTTGCGGCTTGCCTGCAAAAGTGATACATGTCGTAAAGCATATTTATTTACACGGAATAATTTTGTTGCTGTAATTTATAATGACTAAGTTAGTGGCATGAAATTAAACAAAGTAATTAACCTTCAAAATAAGGAAGCCATGACAAAAACTATTACATTTAATGAACTTCGCAGACTGAAAGACAGCCTGCCTGACGGAAGTACTCACCGTATTGCTGATGAACTGGGAATCTCTGTTGAAACAGTTCGCAACTATTTCGGCGGGCATAATTTTAAAGATGGCAAAAGTTGTGGAATACATATTGAACCGGGACCAGACGGAGGCTTGGTAGTGTTGGACGATACCACAATATTCGAGCGTGCTTTGCAGATACTTGCTGAAAACGAGGAAGTGTCGGAAGCACAGCAAGCGTAAAGAAATTCATTTTACAAAGAAATCCCATAGCTGAATCTGAAAAGACGCTGTGGGATTTTTTTTTCAACATTTAGTGATTTCCGATTGTTTAATTTATAAAAACACACGAGTATGGAAGATAAATTAGTAACGTTAGCGATTCACACGTTTGAGAAAGCTCAGATTCTCAAAACGATGCTTGAAACAGAGGGGATTGAAGTTTACATACACAATGTGAACCAAATCCAACCGGTAGTTTCGGCTGGTGTACGTGTGCGAATTAAAGAAAGCGATCTGCCTCATGCCTTGCGTATCATCGAAGACAGTAAATGGCTTAGCGAGGATGCCGAACAAGAGGAAAAAGCCGGTCATCAGGAAAAGAAGATATTGATACCGATAGACTTTTCCGACTATTCTATCAAAGCGTGTGAATTGGGAATCAACTATGCCCATAAAGTCGGAGCCGAAGTGATGATCATGCACGCTTATTTCAGCCCTTATTTCCCGTCTGCTATTCCGATGGGCGACACATTGGCTTATCAGGTGAACGAGGAAGAGACGGCGCAGAATGTCCTGAAGCGTGTCCAGATCGATATGGAAAACATCTGTACATTGATCAACCGCAAGATACACTCTGGTGAACTTCCTAAAGTGAAATACAATTATGTGCTCCGCGAAGGTTTGCCGGAAGAAGAGATCATTGCCTATAGCAAGGAATATCATCCGTCATTGATCGTGATGGGGACTCGTGGAAAGAGCCAGAAAGATATGGACCTGATCGGCAGTGTCACGGGTGAAGTGATCGAGGTGAATAAGGTTCCTGTCCTGGCCATTCCCGAAAATGTGCCTTTTGAAGATTTGAGCGAAGCTAAAAATATAGCTTTTGCCACTTCCTTCAATCAACGCGACTTGGTGGCATTCGATGAGTTTATGGAAATCATCAAACCGTACAATGCCCACATTCATTTGTTCAATATCTCGACAAGTAAGAACGAATGGAATGAAATACGGCTGACCGGAGTCAACGAGTATTTCAAGAAGCAGTATCCGCAAGCACATATCACCCATACGGTGCTGGCCGACGGCGACCTGTTGCTGGCAATCGAAAAGTTTGTGCGGGACGAACATATCGACGTGATAGCGCTCAGTACCTATCGCCGGAATATCCTGGCACGTATGTTCAATCCTTCGATCGCCCGTAAGATGCTGTTCCATACCGACACGCCGTTGCTGGTGATGCATGCATAGGTCATGGTGAAACAGTTGGTGTTTACTACTAAACGGTAGATGACACGGGACACCCGGATAAACGTAGATTTTAGGGATCTACGTTTATCCGGGTAATCTATATAAAAGTTTTGCAAAACAACTGTCATACTATCATAATTGAATTTATATGCTTGTAAAACAGTATGTTATTTTATGATAGTTCCTGTTTTCAACTATCATTCATCTATCATAACCATCATAGTTAAAAACAATAAAGCATTATATGTCAATCTTCTATCAAATTCCAGATATCTTCTGAAGCTGATACAAAATAGATTAAATAGGCTCGTTTTTTCATGAAGACAAGCTGTTCTTTTACCAAAAACAACTTGAAAAGTTTCTTCAGACCCGGGTGGAAGGGTATGGGAGATCCGGGTGTGGAAGAGGTGGAGACCCGGATCTTCGTGAAACCGGGACGGGGATGTGGAGCTGTTTATCTGCCTTGTTTGAGGAGATTTTATGCACTGTTTCTCAAAAAATGAAGCCGACTCTTTTAAGGGTCGGCTTCATTTTTATTCTTCCACTTGCACCTTTACAATCACTTTGCGGATATTACCTTGGCCGATACCGGGAGCATGGCCATCTTCGGGGAAATAGATGGCGAACTGTCCCGGATAGATCTTGGTGTAGGCTGTAGGACGGTCGATATAGAAAGCGATGTCTTTTTGCTCGTTATAAGGAGTTGATTCTTCCTGCAGCTCACATCCCGGTTTCCAACCGATTTTCTCCACACCTAACAGAGGCATTTGGATGTCGATGTATTTTTTGTGTGTTTCGATAGCGGCATCTTTCTTTTCCTTGCCAAAGATACTGACAACGCTTACATATAAGCGAGAACCATCCAGTTCATGCTTACCATCTTCCACTTTAGAGAAGTCTGTAGATTTTAGATAGTCGAATGCTTTTTTGAATAGAGGATGCAGGCATTCGATTTTTTTTGTGTTGTTTAATGAATCAAGTATCATACGTCTTATTATTTAATTCGTTCATTCGTTTGATTACTGGCAAAGGTCGTATATTCGAATGTTAAATAATAGCCTTTATCTGCAAATAATTCTATTAAAATCAAAGAATATTTATTTGGCTACAAAATAACCGAATAAACCGTATCTTTGTTATACTAATGAAACAAATTTGACATTTAAACACGATATGAGAGAAACAGAAACGAAGGTATTGCCTGTTCTTGAAATGAGTTGTGCCGTCTGTGCGGGCAACGTGGAGAGTACGGTGCAGGCATTATCTGGTGTGGAGAAGGCAAGCGTGAATTTCGCTGCTGGTACATTGACGGTAACTTATAATCCGTCCGTTATCACTTTGGAGGTTATGCAAGCTGCTGTGCAGGCTGCTGGATATGATCTGATAGTCGAAGCCGAGGACCCTGTAGCCATGCAGGAAGAGAAAGCTCGAATGCATTATAAGATATTGAGGAGGAATACCATAGGAGCATGGACGTTGTCTATCCCGTTGGCGCTTTTAGGGATGGTGTTCATGCATGTACCGTTTGGAAACTGGATCATGATGGTGTTGGCTTTGGCTATTATGATCTTTTTCGGACGTTCGTTCTATGTGAACGGTGTGCGGCATGCCCTCAAGGGAAAAGCCAATATGGACACATTGGTCGCACTTAGTACTTCGATAGCTTTCCTGTTCAGCCTTTTCAACACCTTATGTCCCGGATTTTGGCTGGGAAAAGGACTGGAACCACATGTTTATTATGAGGCTTCAGGTGTGATCATCGCGTTCGTCTTGTTAGGCAAACTGATGGAGGAGCGGGCTAAGAACAGTACCTCTTCAGCCATAAAAGGATTGATGGGATTACAGCCTAAAACAGCTCGTTTGGTAACGGACGGTAGAGAAGAGGAGGTGCCTATTTCGAATCTTCAGGTCGGTAATGTAGTCAGTGTACGGCCGGGCGAAAAGATTCCAGTGGACGGGACGCTTTTACAGGGGAGCTCTTCGGTGGACGAAAGTATGCTAAGCGGAGAGCCGATTCCGGTGGAGAAAAATGCCGGTGACCGAGTGTTGGCCGGAACGATCAACCAGAAAGGCGCTTTTACGATGGAAGCGACAAGTGTCGGAGGTACGACCGTATTGGCCCAGATCGTGCAGATGGTTCAATCGGCGCAGGGAAGTAAGGCCCCCGTTCAGCGGATTGTAGACAAAATAAGTGGTATATTTGTACCGGTCGTCGTATTGCTTTCGTTTCTCACCTTTGTTTGTTGGTTGGTGATAGGAGGAGAAAGTTATTTTTCATATGCATTGCTATCTGCCGTTTCGGTGCTGGTTATTGCTTGCCCGTGTGCGTTGGGATTAGCTACGCCGACTGCCTTAATGGTCGGAATGGGAAAAGGGGCCGAACAGCATATCCTGATTAAGGATGCCTTCGCTTTGGAAAATCTATGCAAGGTTGATACGGTTGTTTTGGATAAGACCGGAACATTGACGGAAGGTGTGCCGGTTGTCACGGATTCGTATTGGATTTCAGATGACAATATCCGTTATTTGGATGTCTTGTACACAGCGGAGCAGAAATCCGAACATCCTCTGGCATCCGCTATTCTCTGTTGGTTGGAAGAATCCGGTGCAAAGGTCTGTGAGGCAGAAAATTTCGAGAGCCTGACGGGACGTGGCGTACGCATTCAGGTCGAAGGAGTTACCTACTGGGTGGGGAGCCAGGGATTGCTTGACATATTTCAGGCTGGTATTCCGGAAAAGGTACGGAAGCAAATCGGGCAATGGCAGGAAGATGGGCAAAGTGTTGTTTTTTATGGTCAGGAAACCCGCCTATTGGCAGTTCTGGCGATCTCGGACCGTATCAAGCCGACTTCTGCAGAAGCCGTTAAGGAACTGAAAAAGCAGGGAATAGAAGTACATCTTCTGACGGGCGACGGTGTCCGGACAGCCGAACGGGTTGCCGCAACCTTGGATATCGGTTATTATAAGGCGGAAGTGATGCCGAACGATAAGGAGGAATATATCATATCTTTACAGCAGCAAGGTAAGAAAGTGGCGATGGTCGGCGATGGCATTAACGACTCGCAAGCGCTTGCACGGGCCGATGTCAGCATCGCGATGGGAAAAGGAACTGATATTGCAATGGATGTGGCTATGGTTACGCTTATCACGTCCGACCTGTTGCTGCTTCCCGGTGCGATCCGTTTGTCCAAACAGACAGTCCGCCTGATTTATCAGAACTTGTTTTGGGCATTTATATATAATGTAATCGGTATCCCATTGGCTGCGGGCGTTTTGTTCCCGATAAACGGACTGCTGTTGAATCCGATGCTGGCGAGTGCAGCAATGGCTTTCAGTTCCGTCTCAGTGGTATTGAATAGTTTAAGATTGAAATTCATGAAATGAAAAAAATTATGATTTATGAATTATAATTTCATGGCAATATCCCTATTTTTGTATTCATAAATCATAAATCGTAACAGCTATGGCAACAATAAAATTTAAAACGAATGCAAAGTGTGGTGGATGTGTAGCGGCAATAGGTGCAAAGCTCAATACATTGATGGCTTCGGATGACTGGTCGATTGATTTGGCCGATCCGAATAAGGTGTTGGAAGTGAAAGTTGATCTTGCTCCTGCTATTGTGATTGCAGCAGTAAAAGAGGCCGGGTTCAAGGCCGAACAATTATAAGCGGATGGCTGCCAGGCAACGACAAACATATGGTGAAGAGGTTGCCAATGTCTTGACACATGGTGCCGGAATGCTTTTTGGAATGACCGCTATCATTATTTTGATGATGGCGGCTATCCGAAGTGGAAATCCTTGGGCGATCGGCAGTTTTGCTGTTTATGTCGTTTGTATGACACTTTCGTATGTGACGTCTACATTTTACCATGCTTCGACCCGTGCACGACAGAAAAGACTCTTGCGGCGGTTCGATCATGGTGCGATTTATTTGCATATTGCGGGAACTTATACGCCCTTTACGTTGCTGGCCCTCCGGCAGGAAGGTTATTGGGGTTGGTCACTATTCGCCGTCATATGGATCGCGGCAGTGGCAGGTGTCTGGCTGAGTTTCAGGAAGATGAGAAAGAAAGACCATCTGAAAACAGTTTGTTATCTGGCAATGGGTTGGGTAGTCATAATTGCTTTTAAACCCTTGTTGCATGTCTTTCGTGAAACCGGTTCGATGGATGTTCTGTATTGGTTGATCGGAGGAGGGCTATTTTATACGGTAGGCTGCCTGTTTTTCTTTTTAGACAAATATAAATATATGCATCCAGTATGGCATTTCTTCGTATTGGGCGGTAGTATCTGTCATTTTATATCGATATACTTGTTGGTATAATATGTTCCATCTTTACTTAGGATTGATTTGAAAACATGTTTATAGAGGATTGTATGCATTGGGGCACTTTTTTCTAACAATTCAAACCAATACATTCCCTCCATATGTGTTGTATAGCATCTTTATATTGTCTACTTTTGCGCCTAAGTAGGAATAGGTTTTATCAAGAGAGATGGCAAAGAGAAAAAGCGCAAGGAAACCGCGGAAAAAAGTTCAAAAGACTTCGTCTTTCCTTTCCACAGTGAAGCGAATGTTTATTGGCGCCTTTATTGTAGTGGCTTGTTTTATAGGGGTTCTGTTTATATATGATTATTTTGTTCCGATGGCCGGACACAAACCGGCGGCTCTGGAGAAAAAGGGACAGGAAGTCGTTTCTTCAAAAAAGGCTGCAACCGCTCCGAAACAAAAGATACAGGACAAAACATCTGCCTATAAGACTCTTGCCAAGTCTTCCACAAAAACATTTAAAATCCCCGCAAATACAGAGATACCCCGCCTAAAGGAGAAACGCCAGGAGCAGGTTATCAAGCACGAAGGATATACGGTTTCTTATAATTCCGAGTACCGTATAGCTAACTGGGTCGCGTACGAATTGACGGCAACGGAAGCCAAAAACAAAAAGACGGAACGTTCTAATAAGTTTGTACCCGACCCGCAGGTGAAAGGTTCGACGGCGATGAACGAAGATTATACGCGTTCCGGCTACGATCGTGGCCATTTAGCTCCGGCAGGCGATATGAAATGGTCTGCAAAAGCCATGCGCGAGTCTTTTTACCTGAGCAATATCTGCCCGCAAAAACCGAAATTAAACCGGGGCATATGGAAAGACCTGGAGGAACAGTGCCGCTTGTGGGCGTTGGATAACGGTTCGCTTTTGATTGTTACGGGCCCCGTTATTACAGGCGATATGAAACGGTTGGGAAAAAACAGGGTTGCGATACCCAAAGCCTTTTATAAGGTATTGTGTTATCATACGGAGAAAGGCTATAAGGGTATCGGATTTCTTTTCGAGAATAGGGATTATAAAGATAATTCGCTGAAATCGATGGCGATACCTATCGACAGCGTGGAGAAGGCAACAGGTATTGACTTCTTCCCGTCTATCCCCGACGATCAGGAAAACGAAATGGAAGCGGCGGTTGATTGGAGCCGTTGGTCATTTTAATGCGTATATCCGAAAAATTATCGGAGGGTACACTTTGAAATCCGGTCGGAACCGGAACAATAGATTTTAAAAGAATGTTGTATTCTCTGGGTATGCAATTAATAGTCAGAATATAATAGTAATAATAAATAACTAAATGCAAGTTATCATGAATGGTAAATTAATCCCTGTTTTTGTATTGGCAGCATTGATGTCGTGTAGTCAGCCGCCGGTGAAGGAGCAAGGTCCCCGTCCGGTAAAGTTGGCGGAAGTGACCTCATTGAATCTTGTGGAAAAGTCGTTTAGCGGTGTCGTATCGCCGGATCAGTTCAGTGATCTGGCCTTTAAAATGTCCGGACCGCTGATTTCGCTGAAGGTGGATGAAGGACAAAAAGTCCGTACGGGACAGGTCGTGGCAGAGATCGACCCTCAGGATTTCAAATGGGAATATGAAGCGAAAAAAGCCTCTTTTCAAACAGCCGAAGCACAGTTGCAACGTGCGAAGAAGCTGTTATCCAAACAGGCTATTTCGAAGCAGGAATATGAAACGACCGAAGCTTCCTATTCGAATGCAAAGGCTGCATTCGAATATGCGCAGAATCAGCTGGAACAAACGAAACTGCGTGCTCCGTTCGATGGATTTATCCAGAAGAAATATGTCGAGAATTATCAGAAGGTACAGGCCGGGCAAGGGATCGTTTGCCTGATTAACCCGAACAAGTTGCAGATCCAGTATACGATGCCTGAAACGAACATTACCTATTTCTCGACTCCTTATCAGATCTATGTGGAGTTTGATAACTACAAGGGAATCCGTTTCAAAGCGAAAGTGAAGGAATATGTGGAAGCGTCTCCCGATGGTTCCGGCGTTCCCGTTTTCCTATATATCGACGATCCCGAATTTAATCTGAACAAATACAAAGTGGCTGTCGGCTTCTCCTGTCGCGTGGTGCTGCATATCGAGAGTGCAAGCTTTAACGAGGGAGCGGTGTTGGCGCCTCTTTCCGCTATTGTAGCGAGTGAAGAAAATAACGACAAATTTGTCTTTGTCTATAATGCCCAGTCGCAAAAGGTGGAACGTCGCCAGATCGAAGAATCCGGACTGGTAGGAAAAGACAATGTTATAATAACCAAAGGGCTGAAAGCCGGTGACCAGGTCGTTTCCGCCGGGGCTACCCGCCTGGTTGAAGGACAACAGGTAAAAGTATTAACAGATTAAGCTGATAAATAATGAATCTTCCAGTATATTCTTTAGAGAATAAGAAGATTATATATTTCTTTTTGGCTATCATGCTGATAGGAGGTATATATTCTTTCTTTAAATTGCCGAAGAAGGAGGACTCGCCTTTCGTAATCAAGCAGGCTGTTTTGGTTACGCAATATCCGGGTGCTACTCCTCAGGAGGTAGAAAAATTGATAACGGAACCTATCGAGAGGGAAATTCAGTCCATGTCGGATGTTTTTCAGATCAAGTCTGAATCTTATTTCGGCATGTCGAAGATCTCGATTGAGTTGCAGCCGACTTTGGCCCCGGATTATATGCCGGTCAAGTGGGACGAATTGCGTCGTAAGGTGGCTAACATACAGCCTCGCCTTCCGAGTGGCGCCTCTGCCATCAATGTGAGTGATGATTTCGGGGACGTGTTCGGTATCTATTACGCCCTGACAGCCGACGAAGGTTTTACCTACGACGATATGCGCGATTGGGCGCAGAAGATCAAGACCGAGCTGACTCCTATTCAGGGTGTGCAGAAGGTCTATCTGTTTGCGGAACAGACGCAGGTCGTGAATGTGCGTATCTCGGTTCCCAAGCTGGCGAATTTGGGGATCGATCCGAATTCGATTCAGCAAGTCCTGCAAACCCAGAACCTGCTGGTCAATACGGGTGAGATCATGACCGGGACCTACCAGCTTCGTGTACGTGCCGAAGGTACTTATAAAAGTATAGAGGATATACGCGACCAGCTGATCGTGACAAAGGGTGGAGGCGAAGTACGCCTGGGTGATATCGCAACCATCGAACGAGGCTATATGGACCCGCCTTCCAACCTGATGCGTGTGGATGGCAAACGGGCCATCGGTATCGGTGTGGCTACGGGTGCGAAAGATGATGTGGTGGCTGTCGGTGACGCTGTTGCCGAACATTTGAAAGAGATGGAACAGCTTTTCCCGATCGGTATGGAACTGAAAACCATCTATCCGGAAAATCAGATTGCCAACGAGGCGAATAACGGATTTATCCTGAATCTGATCGAATCGTTGCTCATCGTTATCGTGATTATCTTCCTTGTGATGGGATCGCGTGCAGGTATGCTGGTGGGTAGTTCACTGCTATTCTCGGTTGGTGGAACGTTGCTGATTATGCTGATCTGGGGTGTCGGGCTGAACCGTACGTCTCTTGCTGCTTTCATCATTGCGATGGGTATGCTGGTGGATAACGCGATTGTGGTGACCGATAATGCGCAGGTCGGTATCAAGCGCGGTCTGTCACGCTATCAGGCGCTGGTCGATGGGGCCACCAAACCGCAGTGGGCGTTGTTGGGTGCGACCTTTATCGCTGTTTGTTCTTTCTTGCCGATGTATTTGGCGCCAGCTTCGGTGGCCGAAATTGTCAAGCCATTGTTTATCGTGCTTGGTGTATCCTTGGGGTTAAGTTGGATATTGGCTTTGACGCAAACGACGACTTTCGGGAATTTCATCTTGAAGGAGGCGAAACCGGGTGAATCCAAAGATCCCTATGACACCAAACTGTACCATAAGTTTGAAAATGTGCTGGGACGTCTGATCAAACGTCGTTATCTCACGCTTACTTCGGTGGTGGCAACCTTGTTCTTGTCTTTGTTCATCATGAGCATTATGCCGCAGAGCTTCTTCCCGATCATGAACAAGCCCTATTTTCGTGCCGACCTGATCTTCCCGGAAGGGTATGGGATCGACGATGTGGAAAGGAATGTGATCAAGATAGAAGAGTATCTCAAGAATAATGATAAGATCAAATCCTATTCGTTCACGCTGGGAGGTTCGCCGGTACGTTATTATCTGGCAAGTTCGTCTATCGGTCCGAAGCCGAACTTCGCCAATGTCCTGATCGAAACCAAGGACGCGAAAGATGCACAGAGCGAGGAAAACAAGTTCTATGAATATATGGTCGCCAACTATCCGGATATTTTGACTCGTTCAGCTTTGTTTGCTTTGTCTCCTGTGCCTGATGCGGCAATTGAAATCGGGTTTGTTGGCGATAATATCGATACGTTGGTGGCTCTGACACAGCGTGCACAAGAAATCGCCCGCAAGAACGACATGGTGATGGAAGTGCGCAACAGCTGGGGAAACAAGGTTCCGGTATGGAAGCCGTTGTACTCGCAGGAAAAAGGTCTCCGTTTAGGTATCACCCGTCAGCAGATGGCTTATTCGCTTCGTTCGGCAACCAATGGCGTGCCTTTAGGCGAATATCGCGAAGGAGATGTGTTTATGCCGATCCTGCTGAAAGATGCCGATCGCGATTCGATGAACCTGAACGATATCAAGACTTTGCCTGTCTACAGCGCCAAGGGGCGTTCTGTCAAAGTGGAGCAGGTGATCGACGACTTCTCGCTTGATTATGAGTACAGTGTCGTGAAGCGTTATAATCGTCAGCGTTATATGATGATGCAGTGCGAGCCGAAACGCGGAGCCAATACGATGGCTGCTTTCAGCCAGTTGTGGCAGGATATCCAGCAAGAGGTGCAGGTTCCCGAAGGATACAAACTGCAATACTTCGGCGAACAGTCTGAACAGGATAAAGGTAACAAGGCGATTGCTGCCAATATTCCGTTGATGTTCGGTCTGATCTATCTCACCCTGTTGTTCCTCTTCCCGAAATACTACCGGAAGCCGGTCTTGATTATGTGTATGTTGCCTCTGATCTTCATCGGTGTGGTATTGGGGTTGCTGGTGTTTGGCAAGTCGCTCGATTTCTTTGCCATGTTAGGTCTGTTAGGTCTGATCGGTATGAATATCAAGAATGCGATCGTGCTGGTGGACGAAATAGGATTGCAGCTTGACAGTGGCCTGGCGCCGGTCAATGCGGTGATCGAGGCAACCAAGACGCGTATCGTTCCGGTGACGATGGCATCGGGGACAACGATTTTGGGTATGTTGCCATTGTTGGGCGATGCCATGTTTGCCGGTATGGCGGCGACGATCATGGGAGGTCTGTTCGTTTCGACCATCCTGACCATCTTCGTGCTTCCGGTGACCTATTGTATATTCTTTAAGATTAAATCGGTATAATGAGTATGAGAAATAAAATAATTATCGGTTGTATGCTGTTGGGGGCTTTATCGGTGGGAGCACAGGAAAAGCCCGTCACGGCTGCGGACTACAAGCAGAAAGTGCTTGAATATAGCCGCCAGATCAAACAGAGTGCGGAAGAGCGTATTGCGATGCAGCATGCTATCAAGGCGGCCAAGACCGCTTTCTTCCCGGCTGTCGATTTCTCCGGCAGCTACCAGTACCGTATCAATAAGTACGATTTGGATTTCGGCCCCGGCATGGCTGTCGAAATGGATCATAACACCTATAGTTTGGGAGCTACCGTAAGTCAGCCGATCTATGCCGGCGGACAAATCTACAACAATTACAAGGCCGCCCAGATACAGGGACAGATCGCTTCCGAGGCGGAAGACCTGACGACGGATAATATCGTGTATGCCGCCGACCTGAACTACTGGTCTGCTGCTGCCCGTAAAGGCATGTACGATGTCATGTGCCAGTATGTCGATATTGTGCAGGAATTGGCAAACGTGCTGACAACCCGTTTCAATGACGGGCAGATCAGTAAGACCGACCTCTTGCAGGTACAGTCCCGTTTGAAAGAAGCGGAATTGAACAAAAGCGCTGCGTACAAAGATTATCAGATCGCCTTGCAGAACCTGAATGTGCTAATGGGTGTTCCTCCTATGACACCGGTGGAGATTGCCGATGCCATCACGACGGTGCAGCCGTTGCCGATGCACATAGGGGAAGAGGCCGCTTTGCAGAACCGGCCGGACTTTACGATCTCCCGATTGAATGTTGAATACCAGAAGCGGCAGATCAACTTGTCAAAAGCAAAGTATAATCCGACACTGGCTATCGGTTTTCAGGGAACCTGGGGCACTCCGATGTTGAACGTGAAAGGATCCGACCAGCTTTGGACACCTGCCGTGTTCGCCTCCCTGAAGATACCTTTGTTTCGTTGGGGAGCCCGTTTCAAAGAGGTGAATTCTCAGAAAGCTATCTTACGCAGTAAGGAATATGTTATGGATTACACCCGCGACCAGATTTCCCAGGAGGTAGCCAATTCCTGGACCAGCCTGACGGAAAACACGAAGCAGATCGATGTTGCCGAAGAAGCCTGCAAGATCGCTGAGGAAAATCTCGACCTGAATACGTTCAGCTATAAAGAGGGAAAACTTCCGATCCTCGATGTCCTTTCCGCCCAGCTTTCCTGGATTCAGTCCTATAGCAGCTTGATTCAGACTTGGTATCAGCAGAAAGCGTCTCTCGCCCAGTATAATAAGGCGGTGGGCATTCGTCGCTTGCAGTAATCGGAAAACACCTTTATCACAATCTTTTTAGGCACGGATTTCACGGATTTACACGGATGAATTTATTTTTTCCGTGTTTTCCGTGAAATCCGTGCCTAAATTATATCTATTAGTAAGCAAAATTTTGCTTCGACACAGCTCCCTGCCAAGAGCAGAAACAAATGCAAATATTATTGAAACTCCTTTTTCAGTTTCGCCACCCATTTCAGTATCCGTTCCTCCGTTTGTTCGGACTGATTCTCGATATCGAGGGGAAGTCCCAGGAAATGCCCTTCCTTAACGGCCCGTGATTGGGTGAAATGGTAGTCGTTGACAGGCATGAAACCGATCAGTTCCGCATTGCTTTTGGTAAAGGCTTCCGCCAGAATGCCGATCCCATCGACGAAATTGTCGGGATAGCGTTCTTGGTCTCCGAGCCCGAATAGGGCGACTTTCTTGCCCGTCATGTCGATGGATTCTATTTCCGGCATGAACTCGTCCCAGTAAGTCGGCAGTTCTCCGTCGAACCAGGTGGAAGTTCCGGCAATAATATTGTCGAACGATTCGAACTCCTTGCGTGTCGCCCCTTCTATCGGGATCAGGACGACTTCGTTTTCTGCGAATGCTTCTTGTATTTTCAAGGCGACTACGGCTGTTTTAGCGGTTGTGCCACCATAGAATAAACCTATTTTCTTCATTTTGTATGTTGTTTATAGAAGGTGTGTCAAAACTATCCTGTTCCCGCGCCCCTCGCGGGATCGCATTAAAACCGGCCCTATAAAATCTGATTGATAAGGTCTGTCCTTTTGCAGCCCCGCATCAAGTGCGGGGACAAGGAGATTTTGACATACCCTCTTCATTAATATTCCAATAATGCTTTTGCTGCGTTGTAGATCCGTTCTTCTCCGGGCAGGATCGCCTTTTCGAGGACCGGATGGAAACCGACAGGCGTAAAGGTAGAACCGACGCGTTGGATCGGAGCATCCAGGTATCGGAACATTTCCGTGCCGACGATACCGGCTATTTCCGCTCCGAAACCTGAGAACACTTTGTCTTCATGTACGATCAGCACCTTGCCGGTTTTTTTCACGGAAGCGAAGATCGTTTCCGTATCGAGTGGGATCAGCGAGCGGATGTCGATGACTTCCACGTCCCAGTTATGCTCTTTCTTCAGCTTCTCGGCGACACTGAGGCAGAAATGCGTGGTATTGCCATATGTGATCATGCTCAGGTCGCTGCCCGGCCGGCGGATACGGGCTTTCCCGAAAGGAACTTCGAAGTCTTCCGGCACAAAACCGGCTGCTTCGACCGAGTTATATTGCGCTTTCGGTTCGAGAAAGATGGTAAAGCCCTTCGAACGTATGCTGGTGCGCAACAGTCCTGCCGCATCATCGGCAAAAGAAGGATAGACGATGCGGGCTCCCGGAATGGAGGTCAGCGCCCCTTCGATCGTTTGCGAATGGTAGAGCCCTCCGCCGATATAACCGCCCGATGCCAGGCGGAGTGTCAGGTTAGGGGTGAACTGTCCGTTGCTTCGCCAGTATTCGTGTGTACATTCGACATATTGCTCGATGGCCGGCCAGAAGTAGTCGGCAAATTCGGCTCCTTCCACCACGACATGTATTTTCGGGTCGAAGCGGCACATGCCGTTGGCCGTGCCTACAATGTAGTCTTCGGCAATGGGAGCATTGAAGATACGCTTCGGCCCGAACTCCTGTTGCATGCCTTTGGTGACGTTGAACACGCCGCCTTTGTCTTTGTTGGCCACGTCCTGTCCCCACAGGAATGTATCCGGGTTATGGCGGAATTCTGCTTTCAGTGTTTCGTTGATTGCGGTTACCAGTGTTTTCTTTTCGCCATTTTCTTCTTTGTGTGTGCCGTCTGTATATTTCTGCGGCAGGTAAGGTTCGGGCAAGACATAGTCAAAGATCGTTGCAGGATCGGGTTCGGGAGCCGCCATCGCTTTGCGGTTGGCTGTGCTCAGGTCTTTTTTTGCCTGTGCTTCTATCTGCTTCAGTTCCTCTTCGGTCAAGCGGTTGTAACGGAGCAGCATACGGCGGAATTTTTGCAGCGGATCGGCTGCTTTCACGTAGGCAAGTTCGTTTTCATCGCGATACAAAGTCTGCTTGTCGGAGTTCGAATGGGAGCCGATGCGTACGCAATTTGCATGGACGATCACCGGATTATGCGTATTGATCGCATGTTCGCGGGCTTCGGTCATGGCGTTCATCGAGTCGAAAACGTCTTTTCCGTTGCAGTGGATGATGCGCAGGTTCTTGAAGCCTGAGAAGTTGTCGGCTACCTTGCGGTTGGCCGTCTGATCCTTTTTGGGGACGGAGATGCCGTAGCCGTTGTCCTGCAAGACAAAGATAACGGGGAGCTGCTCGTTGCTCGCCCCGTTGATGGCTTCGTAGACGTAGCCCTCGGAAGTGGCGGATTCACCGTGCGAGGTGATCGCAATGCCTTTATGGTCGTAATAAACCATTGCACGGGCGACACCTACGGCGTGCAGGTCGTGTGTCCCGGTCGCCGAGGATATGTTCTCGATATGCCACTCCGGCTTGGCGAAGTGGTTGGACATATGCCGTCCGCCGCTGGACGGATCGGTCGCTTTCGAGATGCCGTTCAGGATGATTTCTTCCGCCGTCATTCCGGCAGACAGGACGGTCAGCATATCGCGGTAGTAGGGAAAGAGGTAATCCTCTCCCCGGTGGAATACCTGCCCGATGGCGAGCTGGATGCCGTCATGCCCGGCATAAGGGGCATGATAGGACCAGCCTAAGGACTGGAGCAGGTAAGAAGGCGCCTTTTCATCGAGCGCCCTGCCGAGACTCATCAGGTAATACCATTTGCGAAGGGTCTCGGTATCGGTCGTTTTTATATCGTATCGTTTCATACTTGATTATTTTGTGTGTTGTTTTAATTGTTTTGTGATCTGTTACTTTTGGCTTGACCCAAAAGTAACCAAAAAGTCAAGGCTTAACCGTCCGGTCTACTCCGGGCAAAGACTACGCTGTCGCCTGCGAAACTCGCTTCGCTCAAACAGGGCAGGCTCCGGACGCTTCGTCTTTACCCTCCGCTTGACGCCCGTCCGCTTAGGCCTTTCCAAGAAAGCTCCGCTTTCTTTTGGGATTGCCGATACTGATCGTTCTTTTGCGGCCCCGTGCGGGGCACGGGGACAAGCCTGTTCCCGCACTTGATGCGGGATCACAAAGGAGCAGGCAGCATTGGCAATCCCTGAAGAGCCGTCAGGCTCTATTTCCGGCCTAAGCTGGTGAGCGTAAAGCGCAGAGACCGCAGTGAGCGTCCGGAGCGTCTGCTGTTTGAGCGAAGCGAGTTTCAGACGCGACAGCGAACGGAGGGAACGAAGTAGCGAAGCAGCTTAAGCCTTGATCTTTTGGTTACTTTTGGATCAAGCCAAAAGTAACAGATAAATCATCATTTATCCCAGTTCTCCAGATAATCCGCTACGCGTCGCAGGAACTCTCCACCCAGTGCTCCGTTGATGATCCGGTGGTCGTACGACAGGGACAGGTACATCTTGTGGCGAATTGCGATTGTATCTCCTTCGGGTGTCTCCACGACGGCCGGTTTCTTTTCGATGAAGCCGACGCCTAAGATGGCTACCTGTGGCTGGTTGATGATCGGCGTACCGAACAGGCTCTTGAACGAACCGAAGTTGGTGATCGTGAAAGTTCCGCCTTGTATATCGTCTGGCATCAGCTTACCCGTGCGTGCTTTGGCGGCAAGAGTGTCGATGTTGGCAGCAAGGCCGTTCAGATTCAACTTGTCTGCATCATGAATAACCGGTACGATCAGGTTACCGTCGGGTAGCGACACGGCGATACCCAGGTTAATATGCTTTTTCAGAATGACTTTGTAGCCGTCGACCGAAGCGTTCACGTGCGGGAATTCAGCCAGTGCCTTTGCTGTAGCTTCCGCTATGGCAGGCATGAAAGTGAGTGCTACACCTTCACGTTTGAAAAATGCGTCTTTCGTGCGGTTGCGCCATTTTACCAGACGGGTGACGTCGGCTTCGACAACAGTTGTAACGTGGGGAGACACTTTTTTCGACATGACCATATGGTCTGATATGATACGGGCAACGCGGTCCATTTCGACCGTTTCGTCTTCGGTGACAGATGCCGGGTTGCGTCGATCGTCGATGGTGGGCTGCGTCGGTTGGTGATGGTGGACACCATCGACCGGAGATGGTGGGTTACGTCGATCGGAGATGGTGGGCTGCGTCGACGGTTGACGCAAGTTTTCGGTATCACTTTGTGGGGTGATGCCACTTTTCTTGGTCGTGATATAATCTTTAATATCTTTTTTACTGAGTCGTCCTTCGTAGCCGGTTCCCGGAATCGCGTCCAGTTCGGCTTGCGATATTTTGGCTTCCTGTGCTAATTTCAGCACGATGGGAGAATACCATCTTCCGTCTTCTTCCTTGGATGATTTGACGGGCTGGGCGGGTTCTGCCGGTACAGACTGTACCATTGTGCTTTCGTCGCTTTTAGCTGCGGCAAGAATGGTACTTTCGGGTGCTTCTCCCTCTTCGCCTTCCAGTTGGATCAGGGCGACGGTTGTACCGACGGCCACCGTATCGCCTTCGGAAAACAGCAGTTCGAGCACCTTTCCTGCAACCGGAGAGGGTATTTCCGCACTGACTTTGGCGGTGCTCACTTCAAAGAGGACATCGTCTTCTTGAACAGCGTCGCCTACTTTGACGGACCAGGAGACAATCGTCCCTTCCGTGATGCTTTCGCCCAGTTTGGGCATTTTTATTTCAAATGTCGACATAGTTTAAATGTGTATTTTATGTTCTGATATTGAAGTTCCAGGCCGACGTCGCGTATTTGTTGTCACGTAGGGACCGGATGGCGTTCAAATCGTCTTCAGTGAATGAATAGGGACGGGTGTCCGTCTTGTTTTCTGTAAAATAGTTCAGGAGTGCGTCTCTGAATTCTCCGATAGATACCGCTTTACGGGTATAGGTGCATATGTTGGTGACCGGGCTTCTTACGGATTTGACATAAAAAGGAGCGGGCTTCATTTCTTTTCTTTCCGGTCTCCGTTCTGTACTTTTGAGGGCGGTCGTCAGGCGATACAGGTCGGTGGAGAAAAGGAGGGTGGCGTGGTGCAAGATCCTTCCTTTGTGGATGGATTGCGCACTGCCCGATATTTTCAACCCGTCGATCGTGAGTGCCTGCCGTTCGTCAGCCTCTGCCCGGATGCCGAATGTGGCAAGGAAGGCGATCAGCCGGGCTGTGAATATGCCTGATGCGAGTTCCTTGCTGTTTTGTATAAAAGTGATATTCAGGTTGCCGGAATCGTGATAGACGGCTCCGCCACCGGAATAACGGCGTACGACTTTGATATGCTTCTCCTGAATATAGTTTCGGTTTATCTCGTCCCATACGTTCTGGTGCTTACCGATGATGACGGACGGTTCGTTCTGCCACAACATGAAGATGTCGTCCGAAAAGTTCTTGAGCAGATACTCCTCGGCTGCCAGGTTGAACCAGGCATCCGTGTATGGATTGTTGATATAAAGCATTATCAGAGGTAGAGACTTTCATGTATCGCCTCTCCGACAGTCGGATGGGGAAATACGGTTTTCTTGAATTCATCGACCGTATAACCGTGCTCGACGGCGATACCGGCAATGACGATGATCTCCGATGCCGGATTTCCCACCAGATGGCAACCGATGATCTGGCCGTTCACGTTTGTCAGGAGCTTGCATAGCCCGTTGCCGGTTTCGTTTTCGGCGACAAAGCGGCCGGAATAGGTCATCGGAATCTTGACAAGGTTGTAATATTCTCCACTTGCCTTCAATTCCTCTTCCGTCTTGCCCACACCAGCCACTTCCGGATTGGTGTAGACGACGGCGGGAATAGCCCTGTAGTCCATCCGTTCCTCATTCCCCAGGATATGGTTGACAGCAACCTCACCTTCCCGATAGGCCGTGTGGGCCAGTTGCGAGAATCCTGTGATATCTCCGGCTGCATAAACGTGCGGATGGGAGGTCTGCATATATTCGTTCACTCGGACGCCCCGGCGGTCCGTCTCGATGGAAAGGCTTTCCAGACCTAAATTTTTGGTAATTGCCCGGCGGCCTACGCTGACCAGGATTTTGTCTGCGGGGATCGCATTCGTCTTGCCGTCTTTTTCGACAATGACCTCTTTCGGGTTGACTTCGGTCACTTTTGTGTTCAGATGAAATTCCACCCCTTTCTTGGCGTATTCGCTCCGGAGCATGGCGGAAGCCTCTTTGTCCATCGCGCCGAGTATTTCCGGCATCATCTCGATCACCTTTACTTTTACTCCCATGCTGGTAAAGAATGAAGCAAACTCGATCCCGATGACACCGCCGCCTATGATGGCAAGTTCTTTGGGAAGTTCTTTGCTGTCGAGCGCTTCCCGCGAAGTCCAGTAATCTGTATCCGAAAGTCCCTTGATTGGAGGAATTACCGTTTCGGAGCCGGTACAGAGGAGGACGTTTTTGACGGTGAAAAGGGCGTTTCCGCATTGTATACGGATCATTCCATCCGTTTCCCCGTTCAAAACGGCTGTCCCTTCGACAATCGTGATTCCACTTGAAGTGAGCCGCATCTTCACACCGGATGTTAGCTTTTTGACAGTCCGGTTCTTCCGCCTGATGATCTTGTCCATGTCGAAAGACGGTGTTCCTTCCGGTGAAATGCCATATTTGAAGGATGTTTTGAAACTGTCCAATATCTTGGCGGAGTATAATAACGTTTTTGTGGGAATACAGCCTTCGTTCAGGCAGACGCCTCCAATGGCGTTCTTTTCAAAGAGGACGGTTTTCAGGCCTCCTTCGGCTGCCCGTTCGGCTGCGGTATAGCCGGCTGGTCCTCCTCCTATGATTGCAATATCGTAATTCATGCTTGTGCTCTTTTACTTGAAAACCAGGACTCTTTTGTCTAACGGTTTGATCTCTTTCGGTCCGGGTCCTTCCGTCGGCGTTCCGAAAGGCATCTGTGCCACCAGTTCCCATTTCGGGTCGAGTTTCCATTCTGCATATACCGTTTCGTCGATTAGCGGATTATAATGTTGAAGGGACACGCCTAAGCCGGCATCTTCCAACATTGTCCAGATCGCCAGCTGGTGCATGGCAGATGTTTGCTGTGCCCAAACCGGAAATTTGTCGTAATAAGTAGGGAAGGAGTCTTGCAGCTGTTCAACTACCGCTTTGTCTTCGAAGAACAGGATCGTTCCGTAGCCGGCAGCCAGACTTCCGTCTATTTTAGCTTCCGTCCCTTTGAAGACTTCCGCTGAAACAAGTCTCTTCAATGTCTCTTTCGTTATCTCCCAAAGCTTTTTATGATTCTTGCCTAACAGCAATACGATGCGGGTAGATTGCGAGTTGAAGGCAGAAGGGACGTTCATGACTGCAAAGTCTATGATTTCTTTGATCTGTTCGTCTGATATCGGAGAACTGTTCGTGATGTGGTAATAAGTTCTGCGGTGTCTCAATGCTTCTTTAAAATCTCGTGTCATATTAAATGCGTTTTTATTTTATGTTTCTTTAAAAATGAAACCATCCCAAGTTTGATTTTGTTGCAAATACGTCCCGTTGTTTCTCGAATGAACAGATAGAATTAATTTATCACGGGCGGATTACCGGTGAAAAGGCTGTATCTTTGTCTCCCAAAAAGAGCAAAAGAAATGATAGGGAAAAAAATACCGGTCGTTTTTCGGATCATGTTTGTCATATGGGTGATCCTACAGGTTTGCCTGGTAATAAAATACTGGGATATGCCCAACCACGATGATGCCCAGGCTTATGTGAAACTGGCTTCGGAATGCATCGCGAGGGGCACTTGGTATCCGGACGTGCATAACCAATATGAGGATTTTATTTTCGGTCCGGGGTATGTAAACCTTTTGATCGGGATCTATCATCTTTGCGGATCTTTCTCCTTTGTCCGATTGCTGAATTTATTGATGAATATTGCAATGGTATTTGAAATACGGAAGTTGGCCGGACGGATGTTTTCGAATAAAACGGGGTATTACGCTGCTATTTTATATATGTTGATTTTTTCGAACCTATATGCTCCGATAGCTGTATTGACTGATTTGCCTTTTACTTTCCTACTATTGACAGCCCTGCTGCTATGCAACGTTCGCCGGCTGTTTCCTGTGGCTGTCGCCGGCGTGCTGATCGCTGTGGCTAACTGGTTCCGTCCTCTGGCAATTGTCTTTTTATTCGTGATTTTGCTCCTTTTCATCGTGCAAAAGCGCCGGTGGCAGTCTTATGCAGCATTGGCCTTGCCGCTTGTCTTGACTGTTTTCCTGATCGGGCGAAGTGCGAAGGAGAGAACCGGCCATTTTGTCTATCAAGCGGTGTCCGGAGGCTATAACTTAGCGATGAGTTCTTTTGATGAAGCAAACGGTTTAGTCAATTTTAACGGCTTCGATGATCCGGACAATTATATTTGCCTTCCTCCCGGAGATTATACCTACATGGAGCGGGACAGCCTGCTGAAGCGTGCGTCAGTCCGCTGGATATCGGAGCATCCGTTTAAGTATGTTTCCCAACTGCCCTTCAAGTTGGCTGCTTTGTATTGTGAAGATACCTGGACGGAGCGTGTAAAGCCGGATATGGGATTTAGAGTAGTTCTTTCAAAGGCGGAGGGTAATAATATGAAGATGATGGAGTTAATCGTTTCCCTGGCGTTGAAAAGCATTGTCTATTACACGGTGCTTTTACTATTCTTTTATTACGTTTGGACGAACCGGCGCGATCTGTTACGAGAGCGGAATATCTATCTTCTGATCCCTGTTTTAGGCACAGCAGTAACGGTTTTGTTCGTGATCACTTCCCGTTATCATTATCCTTATTTGTTTGCGATAACAATCTATGCGGCAGCGGGTCTTGACGCCTTTATACAGAATAAATTAAGGAAAAATAGCAGAAAGTGTTGATTTATTTGTAGATTTCTTGTGTGTGAATCAAAATAATTTGTACCTTTGTGCCCCGTAAAAGAAGAGAAACTCTATTAGAATCTTTGTTTTTGTTCGTGATGCAGTTCAAAAAGGGAAGACACATAGCAGGAGTTGACTTAATTTCGTAATATTAAAAAGTAAAATTAGCAATGTCGAAAATTTGTCAAATTACCGGAAAAAAAGCAATGGTTGGCAACAACGTTTCTCACTCTAAGAGAAGAACGAAACGTAAGTTTGATGTGAACCTGTTTACTAAAAAGTTCTACTGGGTAGAACAGGATTGTTGGGTTAGCCTGAATATTTCAGCCGCTGGCTTGCGTACTATCAATAAACTTGGTTTGGATGCAGCAATTAAGAAAGCTGCTGAAAAAGGTTATTTAAACGCTTAATTTGAGGAGGAAATAAGAAATGGCAAAGAAAGCAAAAGGTAACAGAGTTCAGGTGATTCTTGAATGCACCGAGCACAAAGACAGTGGTATGCCGGGTACATCTCGTTATATTACAACAAAGAACAGAAAGAATACAACTCAGAGATTGGAGCTGATGAAGTATAATCCTATCCTGAAGAAGATGACGTTACACAAAGAAATTAAGTAAGAGGAGATTAAACAATGGCAAAAAAAGCGGTTGCAACATTTAAGAAAGGTGACGGTCGTACCTACTCTAAAGTAATCAAGATGGTTAAGTCCCCGAAGACCGGTGCTTACATCTTCCAGGAAGAAATGATTCCTAACGAAGCTGTTAAAGATTATTTCGCTAAATAACGGAGCGTAATATCAAGATATGAAGAGAGGTCCTTTTCCATAGTGGGAAGGACCTCTTTTTTTGTCTTCATTCGGGTGGTTATATGGAATATTTTCATACTTTTGTGTGGGCGAATCTGCAGCTATCCGATTGGGAGCAGTCTGTGAATCGAACCTACAACACGTTGATAAATAATAAATAGAAACAAATTAATAATTAAGAACCATGAGATTTGATGTATCCAGCACAGCGTTGTTATCACGTTTGCAATCTATTAGCAAAGTTATTGCTTCTAAGAATTCATTACCGATCCTGGACAGTTTCCTTTTCAACCTGGAAGGTAATAAACTTACTATAACAGCTTCGGATGCTGAAACACGTCTGGTTACATCCGTTGACGTGATGAATGCACAAGGAAGCGGACTTTTCGCGGTTTCGGCAAAAATCTTGCTCGACCCGTTGAAGGAGTTGCCCGAACAGCCGCTGACTTTTGATATTAACGACGATAACCTGGAAATCTTTATCCATTTCCAGAATGGTAAATATAATTTTATCGGACAGAAGGGAGATACATATCCGCAGCAGAAACCTCTGAATGAGAATGCAATCTCTATCATGATGGACGCGCAGATGTTGTTGAACGGTATCAGCCGTTCGTTGTTTGCAACGGCTGACGACGAGCTTCGTCCGGTAATGAATGGTATCTATTTCGATATTCACACGGACGATTTGACATTCGTGGCTTCCGACGGTCATAAGCTGGTGCGTCTGCGCAATCTTTCGGTAAAATCACCGGAAAGAGCTTCTTTCATCTTGCCGAAGAAGCCCGCGAACCTGTTGAAAGGCCTTTTATCAAAGGAAGGAGAGATGGTCAGCATCAAGTTTGATGATAACAATGCTTATATCAACTGTGCTAATTTCGAAATGGTATGCCGCCTGATCGAAGGTCGTTATCCGAATTACAACAGTGTGATCCCGCAGGAAAATCCTTTCAAGGTGACAATCGACCGTATCTCTTTCCTGAATGCCTTGAAGCGTGTTTCCGTTTTCTCCAATCCGGCCAGCAGTCTTGTCAAGTTGCAGCTGAAGGAGAACGAAATGCTTGTTTCCGCACAGGACATCGATTTTTCTACTTCCGCAGAAGAGAAAATTGTTTGCAGTTTTGACGGAACCGAATTAAGCATCGGTTTCAAGGCAACTTATCTGATTGAAATACTGAGCAACATCAATTCGGAAGAGGTGATACTCGAATTGGCTGATCCTTCGCGTGCTGGTCTGATCGTTCCTTCTGAAAATGAAGAAAACGAGGATTTGCTGATGCTGCTGATGCCTATGATGTTGAATGATTAAAATATAAGAAATGCAGTTAAACCTGAAAAATCCGTTAGTCTTCTTCGACTTGGAGACGACGGGTATTAATATTGTCAAAGATCGTATCGTGGAAATCTCTTTTGTCAAGGTTTACCCGAATGGAAAAGAAGAATCTAAAACGAGACGGATCAATCCGGAAATGCCCATTCCACCAGAGTCGACCGCTATTCACGGCATCACCGACGAAGACGTAAAAGACTGTCCTACCTTTAAAGAAATAGCCAAATCGTTGGCAGCCCAGATAGAGGGGTGTGATTTGGCAGGATATAATTCCAATCGCTTTGATATCCCTTTGTTGGCAGAAGAATTTCTGCGTGCAGGTGTCGATATCGATTTGAACAAACGCAAGTTTGTAGACGTACAGACCATTTTTCATAAGATGGAACAGCGTACGCTTGCGGCCGCTTATAAGTTCTACTGTGACAAGAGCCTTGAAAACGCCCATACGGCGGAGGCCGATACGATGGCGACTTATGAAGTGTTGAAAGCGCAGTTGGACCGGTATCCGGAGTTGCAGAATGACATTAATTTCCTTTCCCAATATTCGAGCTATACGAATAATGTGGACTTTGCCGGACGTATGGTATATAACGACAAGGGGGAAGAAGTGATAAACTTCGGTAAATATAAAGGCCGCCTGGTAGAGGAAGTACTGAAGAACGATCCCGGATATTATTCCTGGATTATGAATGGTGATTTCCCTCTGAACACCAAGAAAATACTGACTGAGATAAAATTGAGAGGTTTTAATTCGAAATAAGGACCATGAATAATTTTGAGTTTTGTAACCCTGTAAAGGTTGTTTTCGGCAAAGGTTCCATAGCCCGTTTGTCCGCTTTGATTCCGGAAGGAAGTAAAGTGCTGATGGTGTATGGCGGCGGTAGCATAAAGAAAAACGGCATCTACGGCCAGGTGACGAAGGCGTTGGAAGGATTTGAAGTGACCGAGTTTCCGGGAATCGAAGCAAATCCGCATTACGAAACCTGCATGAAGGCCGTGGAGGTCGTCAAAGAGAAGAAGATCGATTTTTTGTTGGCTGTAGGCGGAGGTTCGGTGATCGACGCTACGAAGTTCATCGCGGTGTCTGTCGGTTTCGAAGGCGATCCGTGGGATATTCTTTCGAAAGGTGGCGAGATAAAGAATGCCCTGCCTTTGGGTACGGTGCTTACATTGGCCGCGACCGGTTCGGAGATGAACGAACGTTCGGTCATCTCCCGTGTATCGACTTGTGAGAAACTGAATTTCGCCAGTCCGCTGGTATTCCCGAAGTTCTCCGTACTGGACCCGGAAGTGACCTATTCGCTCCCTGTGCGTCAGGTGGCAAACGGGGTGGTCGACTCTTTTATTCATGTAGTGGAGCAGTATTTGACTTATCCGGTCAATGCAAAAGTACAGGATGCCTTCTCGGAAGGACTGATGCGTGTCATTCATGAAGAGGGGTTGAAGGTCTTGGACAATCCGAACGATTATGATATCCGTGCCAACTTGATGTGGGCGGCAACCAATGCGTTGAATGTCTGGATTGGGCAGGGGGTTCCGCAGGACTGGTCTTCCCACCGCATGGGGTACGCGCTAACGGCGCAGTTCGGCCTGGATCATGCACAAACATTGGCGATTCTCTTGCCGGGTGTCATGACTTATATGTTTAAGGAGAAGCAGGTCAAACTGGCTCGTATGGGGGAAGTTGTTTTTGGTATTACGGATGGAACGGAAGAGGAAAGGGCGCGTAAGGCAATCGTCGCCTGTGAGGATTTCTTCCGCCGGATGGGACTGAAAACGCGCCTCGGTGAATGTGGCATTGCAGAAAAGGATTTGGATGCCCTTGCCGCTCCTGTGGACAAACAGGGGTGGAAATTGGGTGAACATCACAATATAGATAGCCGTATGGCGCGTGAGATAATGGCGTTACGCTTGTAATAAAACATGGAACAAGGAACTTCTCTTTCAAAACATATATGTTTCGTTTTCAAAACACCTATGTTTTAAAATCAAAACACCTATGTTTTAAAATCAAAACACCTATGTTTTAAAATCAAAACACCTATGTTTTAAAAGAGGGGTACTACATATCGAATAAAATGCTGAAAGGTAAACATATCATATTGGGGATAACAGGGAGCATCGCTGCCTATAAAGCCGCCTATATTATCCGTGCCCTCGTGAAGAAAGGGGCGGAGGTACAAGTTGTCATTACCCCTGCGGGAAAGGAATTCATTACGCCGCTTACATTATCCACGTTGAGCAGCCATCCGGTGATCAGCGAGTTTTTCTCGAATCGCGACGGCACGTGGAACAGCCATGTCGATCTTGGTCTCTGGGCTGATGCCATGCTGGTAGCACCGGCTACTGCTTCGACGATCGGAAAGATGGCGAATGGCATTGCTGACAATATGCTGGTCACGACATACTTGTCATGCAAGGCTCCGGTTTTTGTCGCTCCGGCGATGGATTTGGATATGTTCGCACATCCTTCCACAAGGCAGAATTTAGACCGGCTCCGTTTGTTCGGCAACCGTATCATCGAACCTGCCGAAGGGGAACTTGCCAGCCATCTGGTGGGTAAGGGGCGTATGGAAGAACCTGATAAGATTGTGGCGGTCCTGGAAGATTTCTTCGCTTCCCAAACCCGGCTTGAAAAAAAAAAGATTGTAATAACAGCCGGTCCGACATATGAAAAGATAGATCCTGTGCGTTTTATAGGTAACTATTCTTCTGGAAAGATGGGGTTTGCATTGGCGGAAGCGTGTGCGGAGCAGGGAGCGGAAGTGACATTGATCGCAGGACCGGTGTCTTTGACGGTAGTTCATCCGAATATCAAACGGATCGATGTCGAGTCGGCCGAAGAGATGTATCAGGCGGCCATAACTGCTTTTCCGGAGGCGGATGCCGGTATTCTTTGTGCCGCTGTGGCGGATTATCGCCCGGATGAGCAGGCAAGCGAAAAGATCAAGAGGGAAACGAAAGGAGAAATGTCGCTCCGTCTGGTTCCGAATAAGGACATCGCAGCTTCGTTAGGGGCGATCAAGCGTGAAAACCAGATCTTGGCAGGTTTCGCATTGGAAACAAATAATGAAATGGCCCATGCGGAAGGAAAGATGAAGCGGAAAAACCTCGATTTTATCGTGTTGAATTCTTTAAAGGATGCAGGTGCCGGTTTCCGTTGCGACACGAATAAGATCACGATCATCGACAAGGAAGGCGGGACGATTGCTTATCCGTTGAAGAGCAAACAGGAGGTGGCCGTTGATATTGTAAATAAATTGGCAACATTATTAAAATGAGAATGATTAAGAAATTGTTATGCATATGCTTGTTGGGAGCTGCTCCCTTTATAGGTAAGGCGCAGGAGCTGAATGCCCGCATCACTATAAACAGTGATAAGGTACAGAGTACGAATAAACAGGTATTCAAAACCTTGCAGGATGCATTGAATGATTTCGTCAATAACAAAAAGTGGACGGATGCTACTTTTGCCATGAACGAACGTATCGACTGTTCCATGACTCTCATCATCAACGAAATGGTATCGGACAATAGTTTTAAAGGCGAGATACAAGTGCAGGCCCGCCGTCCGGTATATAATTCCAGCTATACGACTACGTTGCTGAATTATCGTGATACGGAACTCTCTTTCGACTATACCGAATTCGAACCGTTGGAATATACGGAAAATACATTGAACAGCAATCTGATTGCAACGGTTGTTTTTTATATCTATACGATCCTCGGACTGGATTTCGACAGTTTTTCTCCGAAAGGTGGCACTGCTTTCCTCGAACAGGCCATGCAGATTGTGAGCCTGGCACAGGCGCAACCTACATGGACAGGATGGAAAGCTTTTGAAAACGACCGTAACCGCCATGCTTTGGCAACGGCTCTGACGGACAATACTTCGGAACTGTTCCGGGACATGTGGTATAATTATCATCGTAAGGGGCTCGATGAAATGGCTGCAAATCCGGATCGTGGACGTACGACTATAATCGGTCTGCTCCCGGTTCTGGAACAGGTGAAAAGTGCCCGGCCGACATCTCCGTTGCTTCAGATGTTCGCTGATTCCAAACTGGATGAAGTCGTTTTGATCTATTCGAAAGCAACTACACAGGAAAAGCAGGAAGGTTATAAAATGTTGTCCAATCTGTATCCTGCTCTCACGACGCGTATGGAATCGCTTAAAAAGTAATCTGGAATAGCTATGCTGAAGTCTTTATTTATACGTAACTTTGTTCTGATAGACAGCTTGGACATTAAGTTTGATAAAGGTTTTTCTGTGATAACCGGCGAGACGGGTGCAGGAAAGTCTATTATATTGGGGGCCCTATCCCTGGTCTTGGGACAGCGTGCGGATGGAAAGAGCATTAAGAACGGTTCTGAAAAGTGTGTGATAGAAGCAGTCTTTGATGTCTCCCGATATAAATTGGAAGAATTTTTTCTTACGAATGACTTGGAGTATGATGCGGAGATTTGCATTCTTCGCCGGGAATTGTTTGCATCAGGTAAATCCCGTGCTTTCGTAAACGATTCGCCTGTCCCGCTTTCTGTAGTGAAGGAACTGGGAAGCCGGCTGATCGATATCCATTCGCAGCACCAGAATCTTTTGTTGGGAGATAACCGGTTTCAGCTGAAAGTAATCGATGTAATGGCCGAAAACGATATCCTGCTGATTCTTTACCGAAAGGAATACAGCCGATACCTGTCTCTGAAAAAGGAACTGAAAGAGTTGACCGAAAAGGCTCTCCAGACCAAGCAGGAGGAAGACTATGTACGTTTTCAGTTGGAGCAGTTGGCCGATGCCGGTTTGGTTGCCGGTGAACAGGAAGAACTGGAACAGGAGCTGGAAACCCTTTCCCATGCCGAAGAGATAAAAGGTTCTCTTTATAAGATAACCCGATTGCTGGACGGGGAGGAACAAGGAGCTGTCCAACTGATAAAAGAGGCCCTTTCCACCGCAGACAGTCTGGAACGTTATTATCCGAAAGCGAAAGAAATAGCCGAGCGTCTGCGTTCTGCCTATATCGATATGAACGACCTGGCTTCCGAAACGGAAGTCCTGAAGGAGGACATAGAATTTAATCCTGAGCGCTTGGATTGGGTGAACGAACGTCTTAATACGTTATACACCTTGGAACAGAAACACCGGGTTTCCAAAGTCGAAGAGCTGATGGAGTTGCTGGATAAATATAATAAGCAGCTGAAGGAGATCGATTCTTTTGATGAACAGATCGAATCGTTGAAAAAGCAGTTGGAAGTCTCTCACCAGGAACTGCTTCAACAGGCAGCCGTATTGAGCGAGCAGCGTAAGATCGCCTCGAAAGCCATCGCTTCCCAATTGGTAGAAATGGTTGTCCCGTTAGGCATGCCGAATATGCGATTTGCGATCGATTTCGTACCTAAACAGGAACCGGAAAGCGATGGAATGGATGAAATCCGGTTTATGTTTTCCGCCAATAAGAGTGCGGAACTGCAACCGGTGGCCCAGACGGCATCCGGAGGCGAAATCTCCCGCCTGATGTTATGTATCAAGGCGATGATTGCCGGATTTACGGCGTTGCCTGCCATTATCTTTGATGAAGTGGATACGGGGGTTTCCGGGGATATAGCCGATAAAATGGGGGATATCATGCAGGAACTAGGTACGAAGATGCAGGTTTTTGCCATTACCCATCTCCCCCAGATCGCAGCAAAAGGGAAAGACCATTATTTTGTTTATAAGGAGGATACGGATGAAAGGACCGTAACCCGTATCAGGAAAATGAATAAAGAAGAGCGTGTAAAAGAGATTGCGCGTATGCTGAGCGGTGCTTCGTTGACCAGTGCTTCTATTGCAAATGCGAAAGAGCTGTTGAAATCAAAGATTTAAACCTTTTCATCGCGATCCGGTCATAATAGCAACAGAATGTAAGTGCTAATTTAAAATTGAGAGACATGAAGAAATTGAGTATTCTATTAATAGCGATCCTTTTTTGCAGCTTGCAGGGACATGCACAATTTTGGATCAGTTTCGGATGGAATGAACCCCATTGCCAGAACTGCCTCTGGATGGAACAGGCAATCCGCATGACGAACCGTCAAGCTGCCGAGTATCATAAGATCATTCATCGGTACGGAGAGAAGATCGAGCGTGAAGCACGCAAGCATTATCGCTATTGGGATCAGTCTGCCCGGAAGATATATAAGTTGCGTATGGAACGGGACCGGAAATTACAGCGTATCCTTTCGCCTTCGCAGTTTCGTTTGTATGTGCGTTTCGTCCGTGAGGCACCGACACGCATTCATGACTGGAGAGGTTGGTACAATAATCCGCATTATCCGCACTACCGTCCGTCCAATGCGTGCTATCGTTATGAAGATCATTATTGGCATTGCCAATGGGAATATACGAACAATAGATGGTTTGACCGTTTCGACGACGGCAAATGGTATCCCGGTAAATATGATCGTCCTCAACCACATCATAACAATGGCCGTCCACATCATGACAATGGGCAGTGGAAGCCCGGCAAATACGATCGTCCGAGCCATCAGGGAGGCCGTCCCGGTTCCGATCATCACAAGAATAAGCACGATAAGGACAAATTTGACAAGAAACGTCCGGATCGGGATAAAGACAGGCATTACGATAGGGACAAACGGTCTGACAAGGATCGCACGAATAGCCGCCAACGTACGAGTGACAGGCGGAGCATAGAGAAAAGTATCTGATAATGGAATTTAGAGTAAACCGGCGCACCCTGCTTTTAATAGCCGGATGCGTTTGGATCATAGCTGGCATCAATATCTTAAGGATCGGCATCATCACGTGGTTGAACGATGCCCATTACTGGCTGTTTAAAGTTGGAGAGGCAATTGTTGTTTTCCTGCTTTTCTTCCAGTTTGTCTTTCGCCGTTTGTTTGTTAAACATTCCGAGCGGATTTCCCAGAAAGGGGAAAAGAACTGTCCTTTTTCATTTTTTGATGTGAAAGGCTGGATCGTGATGATCTTTATGATTACTTTCGGTGTTACGATCCGTCATTTCCAATTGCTTCCCAACTCCTTTATTTCGGTATTTTATACCGGACTTTCATCTGCTTTGATTATTACTGGTATTTTATTCTTGATCCGGGCTTATTCATCGTCACGGCATAAGCTGAAAAGCAATAGCTAATATATACGAGAGTATATAATAAAAGCGTAAATCTTTTGTATCTTTGTCCGCATAAAGCCGGGAAAAATCGAAATAGTCCGGTGATGAAAACGGAAAAGATATAGAATAATGAAAGAAAACGAAATGGTGTTCGGCATCCGTGCCGTGATCGAGGCAATCCAGGCCGATAAGGAGATTGATAAAATATTGGTGAAACGTGAACTGCAGGGAGACTTGTCTCGTGAATTGTTTGAAGTTCTGAAAGGACGTGATATACCTGTACAGCGTGTGCCTGCCGAACGTCTCGACCGTTTGACACGTAAGAATCATCAGGGAGTAATCGCTTTTATCCCGGCTATCACATACGAACGGCTGGAGAATATTATTCCGTTTGTGTATGAGCAGGGAAAGAATCCGTTTATCGTGTTGTTGGATGGGGTTACGGATGTCCGTAACTTCGGTGCGATTGCCCGTACCTGCGAATGTGCGGGTGTGGATGCGATCGTGATTCCTTCAAGGGGAAGCGTAACGGTGAATGCCGATGCGATTAAGACCTCGGCCGGTGCGCTCCATGTATTGCCTGTTTGCAAGGAAAAAAGTATTACGGAGGCCATCCGTTTCTTACAGGCGTCCGGAGTAAAAGTCTATGCTGCCAGTGAAAAAGCTTTTGAGAATTATACGGCTATTAAATATGACGGACCTGTGGCTATCGTAATGGGAGCCGAAGATACGGGAGTTTCGATGGATAATCTTCGTATCTGCGACAGCATGGTGAAGATTCCGCAGTTCGGTACGATCGGTTCGCTGAACGTATCGGTCGCCTCTTCCATCCTGATCTATGAAGTGGTTCGCCAGCGGATGAATGAACAAGGCACAATAACGTTATTAAAATAAAGAAACAATGAAGAAAGTTATCGCAACAAAAAACGCACCTGCCGCTATCGGTCCGTACAGTCAGGCTGTGCAAGTAGGAAATATGCTGTTTGCTTCCGGCCAGTTGGGGCTTGACCCCGCAACAGGCAATTTCGCAGAAGGAGGAGTGAAAGAACAGACCGTACAGGCATTCAAGAATGTACATGCAATTCTGGAAGAAGCCGGCCTTAGCATCAACGATGTCGTAAAGACAACCGTATTCCTGGCCGATATGAGTGATTTCGCTGCTATGAACGAAGTATATGCTTCTCAGTTCGAAGGTACTTTCCCGGCCCGTTCTGCTGTCGCAGTCAAGACATTGCCGAAGAATGGCCTGGTGGAAATCGAAGTGATTGCCGTAAAGGAATAAAACAATTGTCTTTGATTACGAATATAACTGCTTTTGATTTCAAAGACAGTTATATTCGTAATCAAAGACAACTTTTGTTAAATGTATTTCGTGAACTTGTATCGGTCACGCAATTTTTTTGTTCCTCTTCGCTCAAAGAAGTGAAATTACTTTCCGAATAGCTTTCCGATCAAGTCTTTCTTTCCTATCTTCTGCAATGCTTGTGTGATTTGGCGGCGGAACTCCGGTTTATACCAGAAAAAGAACTGACGTTGTGCCAGTTTTTGTTCTTTCGTATGCGCCGTATATACCTTTTCCAATGTATAGGGATGATACCCTGTGTAGTACATCTCCGTTGCCAGTGTCATGGGGGTAGGTGTAAAATCCTGTACCTGTTCGAGTTGAAAATGCAGCTTCTTAGTCTGGATAGCCAAGTTTGCCATATCCGCCTCGGTACAACCGGGATGGCTGGATATGAAATAAGGGATTAATTGCTGGTTCAATCCGTGTTGTTTGTTTACACGGTCGAATATCTTTTTGAATTGCCCGAAAAGCTCGAATGAAGGTTTGCGCATCATCTTCAGGACATTGTCTTCCGTATGTTCGGGTGCGACTTTGAGGCGGCCGGAGACATGGTGAGCTATCAGTTCCTCCATATAGGTATGGGCTGCCTTGTTCAGATTGTCATCCGCATACCGGTGCAAGAGCAGGTCATAGCGAATGCCGCTACCGATAAACGAACGTTTGATTTCCGGTATGCTGTCCACTTCTTTGTATATATCTAACAACGGCGTATGATCTGCATTCAGGTTTTTGCAGATGACAGGGGAGATGCAAGAAGGTTTCTTGCACTGGGCGCAGATATCCGGATTCTTCCCTTTCATCCGGTACATATTGGCCGAAGGGCCGCCCAGGTCGCTCAGATATCCTTTGAAGTCCGGCATTTGGGTGATCTCCTTAACTTCTTTCAATATGGACTCTTTACTTCGTGAGGCGATAAACTTTCCCTGATGCGCCGAGATCGTACAGAAAGCACAGCCCCCAAAACATCCCCGGTGGATGTTTACCGAGAACTTGATCATCTCGAAAGCCGGTATCGTCTTCCCTTTGTATTTAGGATGGGGCAGGCGGGTGTAGGGCAGGTCGAATGACGCATCTATCTCTTCTTCCGTCATAGGCGGGAAAGGAGGATTGACGACTATCGTCTGTTTGCCTACCTTTTGCAGGATGCGGGAAGCCTGCTGCTTGTTGGATTCTTCCTCTATATGTTTGAAGTTCTTGGCCTGTTTCAGCTTGTCGCGCAGGCATTCTTCATGGGAAAAGAGATTGATATCTTCTGGTAGCGGTTCTACCGTATCCGCCAAATAAGCCGTTTGCCGTATATCTTTAATCTCATGGAAGGGAGTTCCGGCTTGTAACCGACTGACCAGTTCTTTCAGGGGAAGTTCTCCCATGCCGTATATCAGTAAATCCGCCGGGCTGTCTTTCAAGATTCCGGGGAGCAGCTTATCCTGCCAGTAATCGTAATGTGTGACTCGGCGCAGGGAAGCCTCTATACCTCCTAATACGACGGGAACATCCGGGTAGATTTCTTTCAGTATCTTCGTGTAAACGATGCTGGGATAATCCGGGCGCATGCCGGCACGACGGTCCGGAGTATAAGCGTCGTCACTGCGTAGGCGTTTGTTGGCCGTATAGTGATTGATCATCGAATCCATCGCTCCGGCAGAAACTCCGAAGAACAGGCGAGGGGCTCCTAACTTCTTGAAATCCCGGTAGTCTCCACGCCAGTCCGGTTGCGGAACGATTGCTACACGCAGTCCCATCGCTTCGAGTGTCCGCCCGATGACGGCGGCTCCGAATGAAGGATGGTCCACATATGCGTCACCGCTGAAAAGTATCACATCTATATAGTCCCATTCGCGGGCTTCAACTTCTTTCTTTGTTGTAGGCAGCCATGCCTCCGGTCTGAATGTTCTCATGACTGCAAAGATACAAATTATATTCTGTCTGTCATGACGGGCTCAAGTTATAACTTTTGCTTATGGGTGATAGGAATTAATGATGTACAAGGGGTATGGAAATCTTTTACCTTTGCAAATAAAAGGAAAAATAAAGTTTGCAAGCGAACTTTATAGTAGCCGGAAATGTTTTAATAGAAAACATATCATTAAAAAACAATACAATATGAAAACATTGACAGACGAAAAGCTCACGATCGTAGGGGCAGCAGGTATGATTGGTTCGAATATGGCTCAGACAGCCATCATGATGGGACTTACTTCTAATATTTGTTTGTATGACCCGTACGCTCCTGGTTTGGAAGGGGTGGCTGAAGAGTTGTTCCATTGCGGTTTCGAAGGTGTTAATATCACTTTTACTTCCGATATCAAAGAAGCGTTGACTGGTGCTAAATATATCGTAAACTCCGGTGGGGCTGCCCGTAAGGCAGGAATGACCCGTGAAGACTTGCTGAAAGGAAATGCCGCTATCGCCGAAGAATTCGGTAAGAACGTAAAGGCTTATTGTCCGGATGTCAAGCATATCGTAGTTATTTTCAATCCGGCCGATATCACCGGTTTGATCACACTGTTGTATTCAGGTTTGAAACCTTCGCAGGTGACGACTTTGGCTGCTTTGGACTCTACCCGCCTGCGTAGCGAACTGGCTAAACATTTCGGCGTATCTATGGATGTTGTAGAGAACTGCCGTACATACGGCGGCCATGGCGAACAAATGGCTGTTTACGCTTCTACTGCGAAAGTGGAAGGCAAATCGTTGGCTGGCATGATCGGCACGGATGCCTTGACTAAAGACCAGTGGGCTGAAATCCAGACGAAGGTGACAAAAGGTGGCGCCAATATCATTGCTTTGCGCGGCCGTTCTTCTTTCCAAAGCCCGTCTTATGTTTCCATCGAGATGATTGCTGCCGCTATGGGCGGTAAACCGTTCCGCTGGCCTGCCGGCGCTTATGTCTCCAATGGCAAGTTCGACCATATCATGATGGCGTGGGAAACTTCCATTACAAAAGACGGCGTAGCATTGAAAGAAGTAAAAGGAACTCCGGAAGAAGAAGCTGCTTTGGAAAAGAGCTACGAACATCTTTGCGCATTGCGCGACGAAGTGATCGCAATGGGTGTTTTGCCTCCGATCTCCGAGTGGTACGCATTGAATCCGAATATTAAATGAAGGGATAGGTAAAAAGATTTAGGTTATCAGGTTATAGATATTTATTAAAAGAGTATGCCGAAAGGATTTTCCATTCCTCCTTTGGCATACTCTTTTTTATTGATTACAGTGCAGTTTGATTATCCGATAATTTCCGGATAAGTTCAGCAACGTTTCGTCCGTCCATAAGTCCATGATGTGCACAGACCGAAATGGGCAACAAGTATTTGCTATTCTCCTGCATCAATTTCCCTGTAGAAATACGCGGAACGGAATCTCCGTTCTTAAAAGATGTGGCATGCTTCATTTCGGAAAAAGCGAACCAAGGTAATGCCGAATAGCGGATAACATCTTGTCTACTTGTATTTTTGGAAAAAGACAATCCTGTTCCGTTCTTAACCCTTTCTATTTCCTGTGTTGCTTTTTGGATAAACAGATCGATATCCGGATCGTATTCAAAAAAGCCGAAACCGAAAGTCCCGTCTTCACGCCCAATAGTCGGAGAGATATGGATCGTATCATAACGGACTACCGAGTCTTTTTCTATTCGTAATTTGAATGCATCGGTTTCGTTTACACACTTCAGTAAGAAATGAAGGGAATAAAGGAAAAAAGAAACATTCTGTTCTTTACTTTGTCTGTAGACATCAGTAAAATCCACAAGAGTTGTAACCCCGAAAAAAGGGTCGTCGAATGCAGAAAAGAAAGCGAAATGCTCTTTTCTGTTCCAATTGTCTAAATCGATAACTTGCTTCATCTCATTCTGTTTTATAAATGCCTTTCCGGATAAAGCGCATCCCACCATTGCGGTTCGTCTTTCAGGTATTTGGCGAACCAGGCAAAGATGGTGTTCTGCCATTCGAGACGTTTCTTATAATCCGCAACACCGTGATCCTCTCCGTCTACCTGTACGAACTCGACTGTTTTTCCAAGTAGTTTCAGAGCCAGGAACATCTGGATGCTTTCCCCGACGGGCACGTTCGTGTCTGCATTTCCGTGAAGCAAGAGGAGAGGTGTTTTTATCTTGTCGGCATTGAATAACGGACTATGTTTGGTATAGAACTCCGGATTATTCCACGGATAAGTGCCTGTATTGGCAACCGAGCAATATCCATATCCCCAGTAACCTTCACCCCAATAGCTACTCAAGGCACTGATGCCCGCATGACTGACAGCGGCTGCAAACAGGTCGGTCTTTGTTTGCAGGTATTGTGTCATGAAACCGCCATAGCTGGCACCGGCGCAACCGATTTTCTTAGGGTTGACGAACGAATGTTCTTTGCAGAACTGTTCTGTTCCCTGGATGATTTCATCGGCGGTCTTGTCTCCCCAGGCGTTTACGTGACGGGCGGCGAACTCTTGTCCGAAGCCGGTCGTGCCGCTTGGGTTCAGAGTGTAGACCACATAGCCGAGGGCTGCATACATGTGCATGGAGTAGCTGAATTCCAACGCACGGTTAGTGGGAGAGGTTCCGCCATAATAATAGACGATCATCGGATATTTCCGGGATGCGTCGAAGTTGGGCGGGAGATAATAGCGCCCTTGAATGATGGTCCCGTCGGTAGAGGTGAAATTCCAGTCGTGCACTTCTCCGAATTGGATGTCTTTCAGTTTGTCAGCCGACAAGTCGTAGATCAGTTGTGTCTTCTTACTCTTGGTGTTGTAGCTGTACAGGCGGTTGGCGTTGGATACGCTCTGTCCGTAGTAATACATGACCGGAGCGGCTTCGGCTAGCGAGTAGTTGTAAATGACGTCTTCCGGCAGGTCGAGGCGGCGGATTTTCCCGTTGGCCGGATTGCAGGTATAGACACGCTGGTAATCCTGGTCTTCCGTCAACATATAGATCTGTCCGTCGAATTTGTTCCATTGTGCACTTGTGACGTTCGGATTGAAGTCTTTGGTAAGCGCTTTCGCTTTCCGCGTTGCCGGATCGTACAGGAAAAGCTGTCCGTCGTAGGTGTTGGATATCTGCCCCTTTTTGATGTTCAGGCCGATATTGTCGAAGGCATTGCCGGAACCGAATACCATCAACCGCTTGCCGTCCGGTGAGAAGGTCGCCCCATTGATGTATTTGGCTCTTTCCCATAAGGTGTCGACCGCCATGCTCTGCAAATCCAACTTATACATGGAATTGCTGGAGTGGGGCAGTGAAGTGTAATCCTGCTCATTGGTACTGAACAGCAGGTAACGGCTGTCGGCACTGACATCATTGATAAAGGTATTGTTATGCCCGTATGTCAACTGCTCGTATAAACCGGTTTGAAGATCGTAGCGCCAGATCAAGTAACGGTTGCGGAACCCCGGCAGACGATCGTTCGGTTCCAGAATACGGAGCATATCCGGTCCGTCTTTAGGTCCCTCTTCCTGGATGGTATAGAGCAATGTCTTTTCATCCGGAGTAAAGCTGAAGCTGCCTTCCGGCAGATTTTCCGCCAAGATTTCCTCCTGCATGGTAGCCGGGTCAACGGTTACCAACTCTTTCCCGTTCATTCCGGTACGGGTGAAATACATCTTGCTGCTCGTCGGCATCCAGTCGGCAGTTAAGATAAACCCTTTGTCCTGCAATAAAATCCGTCCGGTCGCAGCATCCCGCAATTGGGCGTATTGTTCGCTTTTCCCACCTTCCATACGGGTGTAATATTTTACCAATACATATTTTCCATCAGGTGAAACGCTCGTTCCCCGGAATTGCGTTCCTTCCAGGATATCGCGTGGCGTGTACCGCTTTTCAGGATCGAGGGAGGCTATGACCTTTGCTTCCTCTTCGCTCTTAAATTTGGCTGTCAGCGTGGACGGACAGGTATCGGTGTCGGCTGTCAGATATTTGATTACCACTTCATAACGGTGCGGTTCCAAAGCCAACTCGGAAGTGGCGCCGACCGGTTTATTGTTGACGAACACTTCGAATGTACCCGCCCCGGAAACCTCCAGCGAACCTTTCGTGTAACGGTCGCTGTTTAGGTAGAACGAATAGAGATGCAAGGCATATCCTTTTTCGGGCGTCGGGACGGTAATCAGTCCGGCGGTATCCGCGTCGATAACGGCTGCATTGCCGAGGGCACGGCCGAACGGGATAGTCGACTTGACCAGGTTTTTCGCTTCGAAAGGTTTGCCATCGACGTTCAAGCTGTCTGTCAGGATCGGTTTGTTGACCGTAATCGGCCCGGCATGGAGGTACTGCATCACTTTAACGTCTTTTGCCGCTTGTGTGGCGAAAGCCGAAAAGAGGAGTAACGGGATAAGTTTAATCTTCTGATTCATGTATCATGTATATTTAGAATGTCTGTTTGCGGGTGGCGCTAATCATATAGAGTCGGTCACTGTCTTCCATCGTGTTGACAGTGAAGAAAGGGGATAACATGCGTGCCAATTCTTCCACGGGAGGCAATCCTTCCGAGAGTTTTCCGGCATGCTTGTCATGGTGTCCGTTGATCCTGTCGCGGCTTTCGCTGTGGCAGACCACCAGTTTGCCGCCAACCAGCAGTAGTCCGGCTAAATGGGAGATCAGTTTCTCTGGTTCCTGGAAATGGGGGAAAACACTGTAGGCGATGATATAGTCGAAAGATTCTCCCCGTATGTCCCGTACGTCCTGGCAACGGAAGTCGACGATAGGTGTCGCGTATTTGCTTCGTGCCTTTTCGATCATCCCCGGAGAGATATCCACTCCCACGATTTGTAAGGGGGAATAGGGCAGGAGATAACTTTCCAATACGCCTGTCCCGCATCCTATGTCCAATATACGGAGTCCTTTCCGCAGGCCGGTCCGTCGCAGGATGTCGTTCAGCTTTTCCGGATCATGGTAGCAAAGCTCGTCCCACCGGTCGGCAAGGGTGTCGGAGAAATCCGCTACCTTGTTCATGGCAGTTGTCCCTCCCAGACAAAACAATCGGCAAACAAGCCTTTGAGGTCTGTCGCCTCTTTGAACAGTCCGAACACGGAAGAGCCGGAGCCGGACATAGATGCATAGACGGCTCCCTTTTCATACAGCGTTTCTTTAATCCCTGCAATGACTGGATGTTTCGGGAATACGCTTTTTTCAAAATCGTTTACCATCAATTCTTTCCATTCTCCGACAGGTCTCCGGATGATTTCTTTCAAAGAGATAGCCGGAGCTGCGGGCGTCACCATCGAATAGGCTTCCGGTGTCGAGACGGCAACATCCGGCTTGACTAGACAGAGATGGTAGTCTGCCAGCGACAATTCCACCGTTTCGAAGATATTTCCCGTGCCGGATGCGAATACCGGCATATTGCGGATAAAGAACGGACAATCCGCTCCGATGGAGGAGGCAAGTTCTTCCAAGCTGTCTTCCAGGATATGAAGTCCGCAATAGTCGTTCAGCAACTTCAGCATAAAGGCAGCATCGGCCGAGCCTCCGCCAAGTCCGGCTCCGAAGGGAATAGCTTTCAGCAGATGGACTTCCAGTTCCGGGATTTCGTACTGTGACTTCAGCAGATTCAGTGCTTTGACAACCAAGTTTTTTTCTATTGGAGCATCTACCGGTATTCCCGTTTGTGTGAAAGAGAATGTATCGGCTCTGACTATTTCCAGCGCATCTTTCACCGGGATCGGATAGAAGATAGTTTCGATATTATGGTAGCCATCGGGACGTTTGCTAACAACATTCAGCCCCAGATTTATTTTGGCATTAGGAAAACTGATCATACGTTTCTTTTTTAATGATTGGCAAATGTAAGTATTAATACAAACTTTTCCATACAAATCAAGTGGTAACTGTGGCAAATTATGGTTGATAGAATGTGAATCTGACAAGTTTGCAGAAGAGAGGAATACTGACTTAGTTCGTTATGAACTACGGTCATACTGTTGGCAAAGATAGTAAATATCCTGTAATAGCTTATATATAGTTGTTATTTATCAGGGATTTTCTGTGTTTATTTTGCCTGTGGACGGATTAAATTATACTTAGAATCTCCGGTTTGGGTATAAACAAGGGTGACTAACCGCTGGTATTTTATCGTCTTTCCCTTTATTGTAGCCGATTTCAAGAGACATATCAGGCCTTGATTTTTAGTAATCGACTTAGTTCATAACGAACTAATTAAATTAAAATATCATGGTAAACGAACCTAAAAAGCGCAGTATCACAGGCAAATTGGTAGCTAACGTACTGACCGAACGTGAGGATGACTTCACATACAATGTAACCTATGTCGCAAACCGCTCTATCAAAGACCTTTGCCGGATAAGGGCAGCCAAAGGGAGCAAATACACTGCTGCCGAGTATGAGAGCATGTGCAACGATCTAGAAGAGACGGCGAAAGAAGAGATGTACTCTGGTTCTACCGTGGAATTAGGCTTTATGAACAACTCCCTCGGAGTCGACGGGCCGTTTATCGGGCCGGGAGCCACTTTTGATCCTGCAAAGGAGGAAAATCTACCCACAATCACTGCCGTTACAGATGTCGTGACCGCAAAGGTCAACTCGCAACTCACCCCGTTAGTAAAACCGTCCTTAAAGAGGTACGCCGTAATCGCTTCCCTTATAAACTGAGGGTAGGTGAGGATGAAGAAAGGCCGGGCGAACTCTGATGTTCCCCTTTTTATACGATGGCCGTAATAAAACAAGTATAAACTACATAATAATTATAGCATATGAAAAATAGGTACTTAAAGAGTTTGACAGCGCGTGTGACGATATTGATGCTGTCTTTTTTATGTCTGGCAGGAAGCCAGGGAGCTGGGGCACAAATCCCGATGGAGAGAAGGAACAGCTCTTCAACCAGTGTTGTGTCGTCACAAAAGCCGGTAATGCCCCGTATGACTAAAAGCGGAGGTAATGCTGTTTCGGTAAATGGTACGGAATACGATACTTGGGCTAATGCTGTTGCGGCGATCAATTCAAATGCGACAGAGACTTCGTTCGATATCGTATTGTTGAATCATGTAATGGATGCAAAGATAATGCCATCTAAAGCGTGTACGATTAGTGGGAGTACGTCTTTGATCAATTTCGCCTACATTAATGAAGATAGCTATCTTACGAGATTGCAAATGTTGGCTCCATTGACGTTTAAGAACATTACGCTTCAGGTATGGCAGATAGCTGCGAACGGGCATGCGTTAACGTTTGACGAAGGAGTTACTGTTGTGAGTAAATATACTTCTGGAGGAAATGATATTGCCGGTATTCGGAATATCTGGGGAGGAACAGATTCATCGAGTGATGTGGCAAGTTCCGACATTACGATCAAAAGTGGCCAGTTCGGCTGGATATGTGGCGGTAGCGGTTCTACCGGAGCAGTCATTGGAACTGCTAAAATAACAATGAGTGGCGGAACGGTTAACGGATCTATTTTCGGAGGGGGGTATGAAGGTGCATGTGGCAATACGGAAGTCGTTATGTCGGGAGGTACTACCTGCTGGATTTATGGAGGGGGTGAAAAAGGGAATGTGACCGGCATTTCCAAACTGACTATTTCCAACACGGCTGCCATTACTGAAAATATATTTGGAGGTAGTGATTCCGGTACTTGTGGAAATACGGAAGTAAATGTTTCCGGTGGAACTTTTGCGTATGGCATATATGGAGGTTGTTTTACTGGGCAGGTAACAGGACTTTCTAAAGTGATCGTGACCGGAGGCAATTTTTCCGGTACGATTTACGGAGGGGGATTTGGGAAAAAATGTGGGCAAGGCGATAGCAGGGATGCGAATCTCGGCAAAGTCGGAAAAACGGAAGTACATGTGTCTGGGTTGACGAATGGAGAAGTTTCGGTTTTTGGAGGAGGTTTGTATGCGGATGTGACAGGGAATACCCAAGTTACGATAAATACAGGAAAATACAATCATATATATGGTAGCGGGTATGTGGAAAGCCCTTATAATCCAGCCCATATCGGAGGTGATGTGACTGTCACGTTCAATGATGGAGAAACACAGATCTTAGGAGCGATAAATGATCAAATTGCAGGTGCTTTGGATGGCGTTGTTGCAGGAAGTATGAATATCGTCATAAAAGGAGGTACGGTCACGGCTGGCCTTCAGTCTGGGAACAGAGCTTCTGTTTCAGAGAATGTCTACGAAAGCTGTACGTTGACGTTTGATGGAGTAGGGAATGAAAGCACTCCATATGTAACTCCTATGATTGAGGGTTTTACAGATATCGTCCTCAATAATTCGGTTGTCAACTTTAAAGAACCTCAGGCCATAGAGAACGGAATGTTCCTTTTGCATGGTTTTAGTCTTGATCCCGCACATCCGGTAAACATAAGCGGGAATGGCAAATTGGTCGGGACCGGAATCCTGCTTCACAAAATCAGGGAGGATTTCTCGGCTAACACACCGTTGGTAATTGCAAGCAATCTTCCCAAAACCACTACATTCGCCAAATATGTAAAGATGGAAGCTGGCAGTGTCATTACTGCCCCTGTCTACAAAGCCGGAAAAACCTATCGTCTGAAAAAGGATGGCGAAACCCTTTATACGGTAAACATCACGGAACCGGACCGGAAACTCGGAACTTTGTCTGTCATATGGGATAAGTTTAAAGAGCAAGATGTCAAGCTGGAAGATGGCGACCAGGCTCCGGAGAATACCCAGTTGACCGTTACTGTCGCTCCCGCAGATGCGGGTATTACTGCCATTCTCAAAAATAACGGTCAAACGATAACGAGCGGTGAAAAACTGACCTTGTCCGCTGATGCTGATATAACGGTGGAAACGGAAGTCCAACCGTTGGATTTGTCCCAGCGGAGCAATGATGTCACGATCTCGAAGGATGGTGATGATTGGAAATATACGGAAGCCACCATTACAAAAAACGTTACGGCAGCAACCTCTTTCAACGGTACAATCAAGAACACCCTTGCCGATGGTAAACGCATGTTGATCGATAACACCGCACAGGGTGTTTTGATCTTCGAGAGCGCAAAGATCAACTCGACATCGACCGCAGCTCCGGCTCTGACAATCGAGAACGGAGCGAACGTCTCTTTTAGCGGCAACTTGGAAGTAAAGACAGGAAATGCCGACCAATACGCTATCCGGAACGACGGAATCCTGACCATTACAGATGCATCGACAACGATCACATCGACCAATACGAATGGAAGTAGCGATAAAGGGATTCAAGTCGGCAATGGTGCGGTCATTGTGTCCGAGACAAACACTACTCTTATCACTTCCGGCTTGAGTAATGAAGGAACTGTTGTCGTGAAAGAAGGTGCTGAGGCCAAGACCGAAGGAGGACAGGATTTGCAAAAGACCTATTTGATCACGGTCGTAGATCCGGGTAACGGAAATATCTTTACAGTAATAGCCGGCGATATCGAAATCAAATCTAACGACAAGGTTGCCGATAAGACGATATTGACAGTCCAGGCAACTCCGGCTAATGGCTATCGGTTGGAAACGATCACTGTCACTTCCAAAGATGGTCAGGGAGTGGCATTGGCAAACAACGGAACCTATGTGATGCCTGAAAATGAAGTGACCTTCAAGGCTACCTTCAAAAGTACGTATGTTCCGCCTGCCCCGACTTACTATACCGTTACCCTCCCCGAAGTGGAAGGTGTCACCACCAATCCGAAAGCCGGTACACGGACCGTCGAGGAAGGCTATTCGTTCAGCTTTGCCCTGACGCTTCATGAAGGTTACGAAAGTTCACAGCCAGTAGTAAAAGCCAACGGCATAGTTGTGGAACCTCGTGAAAGCGATGGCAAATACATCATCCGGAATATAGAGGAAGATACGGAAATAACGATCGAAGGCATCATAAAAGACGATCCGACGGGCAATGCAACGATTGAAGGAGAGACAAAGGTTCAAGCTATCGGTTCTACCCTGCATATCTATCTCCCGAAAGCGGAAACCATCAGCGTCTATACGCTTTCCGGACTTCTGTACGAGCAACAGGATGTATCCGCAGGAAGTACGCAGATACATTTGAGTAAAGGTATGTATCTTGTGAAGATCGGAGAGGGTACGTATAAAATCGTAATCCGGTAATAAAAAAGGAAGGTGTTCCAAAACACCTTCCTTCCTTATAATCTTTTAGATAAGGATTTATCCTTATCTCTGCCCTTCGCCAATCATTTCTTCAGCCAATACTTTGTCTGCATCTTTCTGAATGTTAGGGAGTTCGAGGCCGTAGCCTTTGATACGGTCTTCACGTTTCAGCAACAGGGAGATTACGAGTGCCAGGACTCCGAAACCAGTGAAGATCAACATCGGGATCGTATAGTCGTAGGTCGGTTTACCGTTGATCTCTCCGGAAATACAATATTGATCCAAAACGATACCGATTATATACGGAACTCCCATCAATCCCCAGTTCTGTACCCAGAATATCAGCGCATAGGCTGTTCCCAATTTGTTTTCCGGGATGATCTTTGGAACGGAAGGCCACATGGCGGAAGGAACCAGCGAAAATGCGATGCCCAACAGCAGGATCAGTATCAGAGCGACCAGCCAGTTGTCCAGCATCGGAATGGAGAATGTGAAGTGGATAAATATCAGCATAATGGAACCGATAATCATGATAGTGGCTCCTTTTCCCTTACGGTCGTACAAGTTTCCGAAGAACGGAGTTAAGAGAATATTGCCGAATGGCAGCAAAGCCGGAATGACACCGGACCATTCGGGATCGATATTGAATTTGTTAATCATCAGGTTCGGGGCATATTTCAAGAAGGGGAAGACGGCTGAATAGAACAGTACGCAAAGGAGTGCCATATACCAGAAGCCTTTTAATGTAATAATATCCAAGATATCACCGAAACGGAACGGCTCTTCTGCTTCTTCTTCTCCGGTAGCACCGGCTGCATCTTCTGCATCACGTTTCTTGTCCATGATTACGAATACAATGAAGGATAACAGGCCGATACAAAGCAGAATCAGGCCGATGAAGATTGGCATGCTGATGGAATTGCCGAATGCGCGGCTCAACAAAGGCGTAACACCAATAGCTAACCCCGTACCGATACGGGCACAAGCCATTTCCAACCCCATTGCCAGGGCCATTTCCTTGCCTTTGAACCATTTTACAATGATCTTGGAAACGGTGATACCGGCGATCTCAACGCCTACGCCGAACAAAGCATATCCTAATGACGCAATTACCAATGGATATCCGTACTCCGAACCGAAAACGGTAACGGTTGCACCGTCAAAGTTGTGTGATATACCGAACCATTTGATGAAAACGCCGATAAGCATGATGCTGGTCGCCATCAAACCAGTGAAGCGTACGCCCATCTTGTCTAGGATCATACCTCCGAAGATCAGCATCAGGAAAAATACATTGAACCAACCGTAAGCACTGGTGAATTTACCGTATTCATTGGCTGTCCATCCCAGTCCGCCGCCTTCGACGGGGGTTTGTAGTAAGTCCTGTAGCGGAGCCATCATGTCCGTGATGAAGTATCCGCAGAGCATTGTGAATGCGACGAGCGCCAGTACGGACCATCTTGCCGTCTTCGATTCGCTCAGTTTTCTCTGAATTTGTTCTGTCATGATATTTGTTTTTGAATTATGTTATTTGTCTCTTTTCAAGAACAAGGGTAGGGCGTCCGCCACGACGAAAGTGCTTCCGCCGATAAAGATGATGTCGTCTTGTCCGGCTCGCGCCAATGCTTTTTCCACGGCTTCCTGCACGGAATCGCAGATTGTGCCCGATAAACCGTGGAAGATTGCTTTTGTTGCAAAATCTTCCGCAGGCATTGCCCGTTGCACGGATGCTTGCGTGAAGAAGTAAAAGGCTTTTTCCGGCATCAGGTCCAACACGCCGTCGATATCTTTGTCGTTGACCATGCCGACGATCATAAAGAGGTACTTATGCCGCTTCAGTTCTTCTTCCAGTTGGATGTTCAGATATTGCCATCCTCCGACGTTGTGCCCAGTGTCGCATACGACTTTCGGATTCTCCTGCAAAACCTGCCAACGCCCCATCAGCCCTGTCAATTCGACCACATGTTCGAAACCTTCCCGTACTGCTTCGGTCGGAATGTTTACACCTATTGTATTCAGCAAATTAATGGCCCCCAATACGGTTGTGGCATTCCTGAACTGCACGACGCCACCCAGTTCACCGAATAGCTGTCCGTATTCCGCAGAATCCAGATACCATTCGCCTGTATCCATCAGATATGACTCTTTCAGCAGCCCTTCGTCCTGAGCGAAATAAACCAATGTGCCGGCTTTGACTGCTGCGTCTGCAAAAACTTGTGCCACACTGTGCCGGTCTATTTCTCCGATCAACGCCGGGACATCCTTTTTGATGATTCCGGCTTTCTCAAAGGCAATCTTTTCGACCGTATCTCCTAAGAACTGGGTATGATCCAGGCTGATGTTCGTAATGATACTTAGGATGGGAGTGATGATATTGGTACTGTCCAGACGACCGCCCATGCCCACTTCGATTACGGCATAATCCACCTTCTCGGCACGGAAATAGTCGAATGCCATACTGGAAGTCAGTTCGAAGAAGGAAGGATCGAGAGTCTCAAAGAAAGAACGATGGCGTTCTACGAAGTCGATGACATATTCTTCCGGTATCTTTTGTCCGTTTACCCGTATCCGTTCGCGGAAGTCGACCAGGTGCGGAGAGGTGTAAAGCCCGACCTTATATCCCGACTGACGCAGGATCGCGGCCAAGAGATGGCTGACGGAGCCTTTCCCGTTCGTACCGGCTACGTGTATTGTTTTGTATGCTTTATGCGGATTGCCTAAGTGATCGTCCAGTGCGATGCTGGTTCCTAATCCGGGTTTGTAGGCTGAAGGTCCGGCATTCTGAAAAACGGGAATACTGGTATATAGATAGTGTAGCGTCTCTTCGTATGTCATGCTGTTGTTATTTATTTTCGCAAAGTTAGGTACAAATCTTTTAGGAAAAAAGGAATTACTTAAAATGATAGATGGAATAAACAAGAAAAGGATATCCGGTTCCGGGTATCCTTTTTGATTTAACTTTTATAATTCTGTGAATTTAATTTCTTGGAAGTGCTTCTTTTACAACCATCTGACGGCCTTCGTAAGTGGCTCCGTTCAAATCTCTGATTGCGTTTTGTGCTTCGGAATCTTCCGGCATTTCGACAAATGCAAAACCTTTAGACCTTCTTGTATCGCGATCGATGATAAGTTTTACAGAATCAACTGTTCCAAACTCTTCCATTACATCTCTTAAATCCGATTCCCTAACGTTATAGCTAAGGTTACCAATATACATGTTCATAAATATAAAAATAAAAAAATTAATAATTCAATAATCGAATGTAAGGAAGTTATTTATCAGAGATGAAAATGCTCAATATGTAATTGAGAAGATACATGTGAAAAATCAAATCGATATAATCTCTCATTGTTTGTTGGTACAAAGGAAAGCATTCTTTTCGGATAATGCACTATGCTTCCCGATATATATTGAATAATTTATTTCTTTTGTGAAATTAGGTCAATACTTAAGGATTGGTAGTTGTCTTAAATTATTCTATCTTTGTGCCCCGTTACATGAATTATAATGGAAGTAGAAAAGGATGAATAGACAACGTGTTACTTATACTCCGACTGGTGGGGTATGTTCTAAAATGATGATTGTCGACTCGGAGGACAACGTGATTAAAAATGTACAGATCATTGGTGGTTGCCAAGGAAATACACAAGGTTTGTCCAGACTGCTGGTCGGAATGGAAATCGGCGAGGCTATCCGGCGTCTGGAAGGCATTGATTGCCGCGAGCGTGGAACGTCATGCCCGGACCAGTTGGCACAGGCATTGAAACAGATCAGTCGATGATCAGCTTATAACCGATCCCGCGTACGTTCAGTATTTTGATTGATTCGTCTTTCGACAGTTTATGTCTTAACTTAGTAATGAATACGTGCAGGCTGCGGGCATTGAAGAACGAATCGTCTCCCCAAAGTTCCAACAGGACGTCTTTCATGGGCAGCACATGGTCTTTGTTTTCACATAGGCGTTTCAGTATTTCGGATTCGCGGTTGCTCAGCAATTGCTTTTCTCCGCAGTACTGGAGCGTTTGTGTGATGGAATCGAATGTATATTGTCCGAGCGTGAAGTTGCTGCTTTCTTCCTTACGGACACTTATTTTGTTCAATAATGCCTTGATACGGATAATAAGTTCCGCCATGCCGAACGGCTTTTTCAGGTAATCGTTACCCCCTAGTTCGAAACCTTCGACCACGTCGTTGGCTGCGGAACGGGCGGAAAGAAAAAGAACCGGTATCTGTCGATCCGTTTTCCGGATGTGCCGGACCATCGTGAAGCCGTCGATTTTCGGCATCATGATGTCTGTGACGATGATGTCCGGCTTTGCTTCTCTATATCGTGACAATCCTTCTTCTCCGTTTGCGGCGAGAATCACTTCAAATTCTTCACCGTCCAAAGTGTCTTTTATAATCATGGCGAGTGTCGGCTCGTCTTCTACCAATAATACTCTGATCTTATCCATTGTCGTTAATTTTTAAAATGAAGGGTGAATGTGGAACCTCTCCCCAGCTGGCTTTTAACCGTTACGCTCCCGTTGTGTTTAGACATCATGTCGCTGACGTAGTACAAACCTAGACCGAAGCCTTTCACGTCATGCAGGTTGCCGCTGGGCACGCGGTAGAACTTATCGAACACCCTCTTTTGGTTAGCTTCGCTAATACCGATCCCTTCGTCTGTGACCGAGAGAGTCATTTCCTGGGACGATACTGTTCCTTTGAGGATAATGCGGCAGGTCTTTTCTCCGGAATACTTGATTGCATTCCCGATCAGGTTGCTGAGCATGTTATACAGATGGGTACGGTCGGCCGTTACGGTCATATGCTCCGGTACTTCTGTCGTGATGTCGATCGGTTTATCTGTTTTTAGCTTGAACTGTTCTATAAGCGGAGTCAGTAGCTCTGCAACCTGTATCGTTTCGAGATGAAGGCGGAAAGTACTTCTGTTCTCAACGGAAAGAGTGAGGATTTGTTCGACCAAACCGGATAGATGATTCAATTGCTCCCGCACGATATCCAGATATTTCTTTTGCTTCTCGTTTGTCGTACTGCTGTAGTTCAGCAATACATCATTGGCGGCATAGGCAATGGAGATCGGGGTTTTCAGCTCATGCGTCATATTATTGGTGAAATCCGTTTTAAGTTCTTCCACCGTCTTTAGCCTCAGTATTGTGTAGAGCAAATAAACGAAAGCGACCAAGATAACCATAAAAAGCAGGAAAGATGAAATCAATATACCTGCCATCTGCCGGAATACAACCCGGTCAGGAGATTGGAGTTCCAATTCGTAATAATATTCCGGTTCGATCACATGTGTGAAGTGGACAGCGTCTTTCCAGGATTCCTCTTTTTCGGAAGCATCCGTATAGGCATATAATACGGAGTCTTTCGCTTCTTTCCGGATTACCTGCAGGCGGTACGGGACGGTGATGCCCTGTTTCTTTAATCCGTTCTTTAATAGTGTATTGAATTGTGCGTAATTGACGGGAAGTAACGTGTCTATCTTTTGATGCATGAGCATCTGCACGTTCCTTTCCAGTGTACCGATAATCTGCAAATATTCATTTAGAGTTTGGGCTGCTTCTATATATTGGATTGTCGAATTCGGCGATGATATCGGCATATTATCTGTTGAAAGGGAATCTTTCCTCTTTTCCCATGCCGTGTCTTGGCTAAAGCTGAATTGAGGATTTATCTGGCTGTGAAAATTGTTATTGCTTAGAGAGTCCAGGCGCAGGAACAGTTCCATATAGTCGGCCATCCGCATGGCTTCCTCTATATTATCCCACGTGCTTTTCTTACTAGACACATATAAACCTTTCAGCCAGTATCCTTGTGAAATCAAGAGTCCGACAAGCGAAAGGCAAATAAGCACAGCTATTATCTTAAATCGGAGGCGCGTTTTCATATCCTTTTATATTTACAACAAAAGTATATGTTCCGATTCAATTTATTGCGAATCCGATAAGACTAAATAACACTTAGAGCCTGTTTAAATTTCTCTGAAATAAATTTTGCATAGCCCTCATCGGCCTGCTTTATCTCTTTATAGGATTATTTTGAAAAACAACTGTCATACTATCACTAATTTCCTTTTATCAATTGAATATCAATAGACACAAGCAATGATAGTAGGTATGACGGATGCCTATTCCATCTATCATACTATCACTAACCGCCTGTCCAAGATTCTTCTTCACATGACTTATTTTCAATAACATAATAAGATAAACCCATTGACACCCGGGTCTCGATATCATTCACACTCGGGTGTCAAGACCGTTCACATCCGGGTGTAAAAAGCCTGTAAACGGGAATCTTCGGCACTTTTTCTGCCTGTTTGAAGCAAAATAAGTCACGTGTTTCAACAAAAAAGACGGCATCTCCTACAGAAAAACATCCTCAATACAACTCTCACAACCAACAAATGCAAAATTTAAACAGGCTTTTAGTATATTAGAATGAGCGCTCGGCATTGTTCGTAAATATTAGACTCTCCGGAAGTTGAGGTTTATCGCATTTTCCTGTTTCCCTCAGTTTGGCTGACAAAACGGGGTCGGTAATCGGATAAGCTACCGGTCTTATTGCTCCTTATCTCGGCGATAATACTAAATAACACTCCGTAAGCGAGTGATAACATAGTTTCTCCTTTGAAGTCTTTTCCTTTGCAGTGTTGATAAAAAAACGAATGAAAATGAAACGAATACTTTATTACTCTCTGGTTTTACTTACTGCCGGTAATGGGATGTTACAAGCGCAGAACTGGATTCATGGAAAAGTGGTCGATAAAGAAGAACGACCGGTAGACGGGGTGGCTGTCGTGTTGCAAACATTGGATTCTACTTATATAGATGCAGTCGTTACGGATAGTCTCGGGGCATTCATGTTGAACAAGGAAGCCGGTCCGAACTATCGTTTGTTGTTCCAGCATCTGCTGTACGAGCCGGTTTGTAAAAAAATCTCGACTGCTGATGCCGGTACGATAAGCCTGACTGAAAAAGATTATGAACTGGAAGGCGTTGTGGTAAAAGCCGAACGTCCGCAGGTCAAAGTGGAAAACGGCGCTTTGAGATACGACGTGCCCCAATTGATGAAAGATAAGGCGGTCAGTAATGCGTTCGAGGTGGTGAAACAGATACCCGGTGTGATCAGTACGGACGATGCTGTCCAACTGTTGGGAGCCGGTAGTCCGAGCATTGTGATCAATGGGCAGTTGACCACGATGTCGGTCGATCAGTTAGTCGGTTTGCTGAAGACAATTCCTGCTTCGCGGGTATGTAACGTAGAGATCATGTATAATGCACCAGCCAAGTATAATATCAAAGGAGCTATGATCAATGTCGTATTAGATAAGGAAACTGTCGAAAAGAATACTTTGCAAGGAGAAACCGGTGTCGATTATTTGCAGCGCCATTATGCGGAGGGGAAAGTCCATGGCAACTTGCTTTACTCCACATCTCGTTTCAATATAGATTTCTTAGCCAATGGGGCTAAGGGACGGAACTATATGGGAGAGGAGATCCAGGCCCTCCATACCCTGAAAGATCAGGTAACGGAGGTCAACCAATCGGGACGTGGCACCCGGAGCGGCATAGATGGAACGATGCGTTTAGGTATGGACTATACTTTCAAAAATGACGACAGGCTCTCTGCCGCCTACTATCTTACGGCCGGCAAATCCGATCTTGAACGGGCGGCCGTTACAACCTTCCAGGCATTGAAATCCGGACAGCCGGTGGAAGAACGCCTGAGCCGTACATACATAGAGGGAAACAGTGCGTTGCACAATGTCCGTATTCAATATGACGGTAACTCCGGACTGATGGCGGGTGCGGATTTTACGCGTTATCATTCACCCGGCTTCCAGACATTTGTCGATCAAAGCCATGAAACGACAGTGACGGATATGCAGAATAATTCCAAGCAGGATATTTCACAAGGAGCACTATTTATTAACCATAGCCACACTTTTGAAACCGGGTGGGCACTGAATTACGGTGTCCACGGCGGTTTCACCTCTTCGAAGACTTATATCGATTATCTATATAATAAAGGTAACGGCTATGAATCGGCTCTTGATGAACTTGAAAATAACCGCCAGAAAGAGTATAGTGGAAATGCCTTCTTGGAGGTGTCCAAGGATTTCGGTTCGCATTTCTCTGCAACAGCTTCTCTGAAAGTTGAATACTTTAAATCGGATTATACCTCTAACGGGATGAAATCCACACTTTGGAATGATTGGACCTTATTCCCGAATGCGACACTCAGCTATACGGTCAATCCGATGCACATCATCCAATTGGACATAAGCAGCGACAAAACCTATCCGTCCTATTGGGATGTGACGCCGCAGGAAAGCCCGATCAACTCTTATTCCGTTATCTTGGGCAATCCTTCCCTGAAGCCTTACCGTTCTTATAGCGGGCAGTTGATTTATATCCTGAAGCAGAAATATACGATTCTGGCTTTTTGTGACTATGTGCCCGATTATTTCGCCCAGTTGCCTTATCAGAATACCTCGGAACTGAAAAACGTTTTCCGGTATGAGAACATGGACTACCAGTTGCAATTCGGTGTAGGGGTGATCGTTCCTTTCCGGGTCGGCGAGTTCTGGAACAGCCAAGTGACTTTGTCCGGTCAGCGTATGCAGGAGAAGTTGGACCATTTTCATGATCTGTCTTTCCATAATGAGAAATACACCGGGCAGTTCAAGATGGATAATACGTTTACCCTTTCCAAGTCTCGTCCGAATTTGAAGCTGGATTTGAATGGCTATTTCGTTACCGGAGCCGTGCAGGGAATCTATGATCTCGGTCATCTCTATGATGTGTCTTCTGCATTGAAATGGCAGTTTGCCGACGATCGTGCTACTCTGATTCTGAAATGTAACAACATCTTCCGTAGCAATATGCCTCATACGATGGAAATCAACCAGTCCGGCCAATACAGCCGCCTCTGGAAACTGGACGACCAACGTTGTGTAACGGTTTCTTTTGTCTGGAAGTTCGGCGGTTATAAGAAAAAGCAACATGAAGCGGTGGATGCTTCCCGATTCGGCAAATCGATGTGATCTGTTCTTTTGACATTTAGATAGGGAAAAGAGGGTTGAACATGCTTGTATATTATTGTCGTATTCTAATTTGAGTGTCTCTCAAATAGCCTACGAATCAGGCTATGGTAATGTTCCATACTTTATCAAGCAATTTGAAAGTATAACCCGGCAAACTCCAAAGGAGTATCGTATTTCTCTTTTGCAAGGTTCGGAGAACCGGATAAAAAGTAGTACATTTGATGCCCGATAACAATTAGAACAAATGGCAGAAAGAGGAAAAAATACAGGAGGAAAAGGGAGGCAGAAACAGGTTGTAGTACCCGATATGGGACGTTTGCAACCACAAGCCCGCGAGTTGGAAGAGGCGGTGTTAGGTGCTCTGATGCTTGAAAAGGATGCTTACTCCATCGTTAGTGAAATATTGAAACCGGAGAGTTTCTATGAGAAGGCACATGAGAAAATTTATGCAGCTATCGTAGATCTGGCGATCAGCCAACGTCCGGTGGATATGTTGACCGTCACTGAGCAACTGAAGAAGCGAGGCGAATTGGAAGAGGTAGGTGGCCCGTTCTATATTTCCCAGCTGACCAGCAAGGTGGCCAGTAGTGCCCATATCGAATATCATGCCCGTATCATCGCCCAAAAATATCTGGCGCGTGAGTTGATCTCCTTCACTGCTATGATACAGGGCAAGGCTTTTGATGAGTCGATCGATGTGGAAGACCTTATGCAGGAAGCGGAAGGAAAGCTCTTTGAGATTTCTCAGCGCAATGTGAAGAAAGATGTTACCCAGATCAATCCTGTCATCAAGGAAGCGATGGTTATGCTTGAGAAGGCTGCCAATCAAAAAGAAGGGTTGAGCGGTCTGCGCACCGGTTTCGAAGGATTGGACAAAATGACGTCCGGATGGCAAAATTCCGATCTTATCATCATTGCCGCCCGTCCTGCGATGGGTAAGACGGCTTTTGTCCTTTCGATGGCTAAGAATATGGCGGTAAACCATAACACGCCGGTGGCTCTGTTCTCTCTTGAAATGAGTAACGTCCAGCTTGTCAACCGTCTGATCGTGAACGTATGTGAGATTCCGGGCGAGAAGATCAAGAGCGGGCGTTTGGAAAACTATGAATGGGAACAGTTGGACTTTAAGATAAAAGAATTGTATGATGCACCGATTTATGTAGACGATACGCCGAGTCTTTCGGTATTCGAACTGCGTACGAAGGCTCGTCGTCTGGTGCGTGAGCATGGTATTAAGATCATCATTATCGACTACCTTCAGTTGATGAATGCAAGCGGTATGAGCTTCGGCAGCCGTGAACAGGAAGTAAGTACTATTTCACGGTCGTTGAAAGGATTGGCGAAGGAACTGAACATTCCGATCATTGCCTTGTCTCAGTTGAACCGTGGTGTCGAGGCACGTCAAGGAGCGGAAGGAAAACGCCCGCAGTTGGCCGACTTGCGTGAATCCGGTGCTATCGAACAGGATGCGGATATGGTTTGTTTTATCCACCGTCCTGAATATTATAAGATAACGGAAGACGAACGTGGTAATTCCTTGATCGGTCTGGCGGAGATTATTATCGCCAAGCATCGTAACGGTGCGGTCGGAGATGTACGTCTTCGTTTCAAGAGCGAGTTCGCCAAGTTCATGAATGTGGACGAAGATGTTCCGGTTCGCGAGTTCTCCTCTAATATGAATAGTTCAGGCCCGATGGAAACAATGCCGCCCATACCACCGGCCGGTACCGATTTCTTGGCTCCCGGCAATAATGAGGTTCCGTTTTAATAATTCTATCCTCTTTTCAAAACATAGGTGTTTAGTATAAATAATTATTTAGTTTAATGGAGTGATATGGCAATTTGTGTTTTCAGCAATTTAATGCCTTTTTATTCTCTTCATTAACCGGGTTCTTTCCTTCCGGTGTGTAGAGATGGTTGATGCGAAAGGCATATGCTTTTTCTATTTTCCCGCGGACGATCTTCATCGTGCTGTTGACCATGCCGTTCTGTTCGGTGAAAGGCTCCGGCAGGATAGCAAAAGCTGCAGGCAGCCAGCGATCGGGGAAAAGGGCGGACAGGTCGCCTCCCTTGCGGAAACGGTCTATCTGGGATTGGATGATCCGGATTGCCTCTTCGCGTCCTTTATCGGATGAAAGATCAAGATACTGGTGCGTCAGATGCTTCTTCAGCCGGTCTTTGTTAGGAACGACGAGGGCAACGGTATAGGGACTCTGGTTGTTATACAGGATCAGCTGGTCGATGCAGGAAGAATGTTCGACGAGTGCCTCCTCGATCCCTTCCGGACTGTATTTTTCCCCGTCACTACCGATCAGCAGACTTTTGAAACGTCCGAGGACGTAGAGCAGACCGTCATGCCCCATATATCCCATATCCCCAGTGTAGAGCCACCCGTCGCGTACGGTTTCGGCAGTTGATACCGGGTTCTTCCAGTAGCCGGCCATCACATTCTCGCCCCGTATGACGATCTCTCCTTTTTCGCCTGCCGGGAGTTCTTTTCCGTCGGCATCGCATATTTTCAGGTCGAGCGGACGGACCAACATACCGCTGCTGCCGAAGGTATGCCGGTGCGGGCCGTTGGTGGAAATTACGGGAGTCGCTTCGCTTAGTCCGTACCCTTGGTACATAGGAAGTCCGATTGCGTAGTAGAACTTTTGCAAGTCTTTATCGAGCAGTGCGCCACCGCCGATGAAAAACTTCAATTGTCCGCCGAAGTTTTCACGGACTTTCGTGAAAAGCATGTGGTCGAACAGGCTCACGAGCGGTTTCAGCAGGAATCGGACACCACGTCCCTTGTCTTCTCCGCCGTCTCCGTTATAGATGTAAGCCACTTTGAGGGCAAAGTCGAACAAACGGGTTATATTCTTGCCCTGGGCACGGATACCTTGTTCGATATTCTTTTTGAAATTCTTGGCCAGTGCCGGGACGCTCAGGATCAAGTAGGGCTTGAACTCTTTGATGTTGACCGGAATGTTCTTTAATGTTTCCAGCCCTGTCCGTCCGACTTGTACTGTTGCTACGGATGCTCCTTTCGACATGAAGATATAGAAACCGACCACATGCGCGAAACAATGGTCGAGTGGGAGGATTATTAATGTGCGCCATGTATCGTCGATATCGACACAAGATAGGGCTTGCTCCACGTTCGCCGTATAGTTACGGTGCGTCAGGATGACACCTTTCGGGTCGGCCGTCGTGCCTGAGGTATAGGTAATCGTCGCATAGTCGTTATTCTGTAAGGATTGTCCGACAGCAAGGAAGTCTTCCAGAGAATGAGATGCCAGATATTCTTTCCCCATCCGGAATACTTCGGACCAGGATATTTCTTTTTCTTTATATTCCGGCAGTTCGTCTATCACAATTATTTTTTCGACTAAAGGCAATTTATCCATGATAGCCCGTATCTTTTTGAGCTGGTTGCCGGAAACCAGGATATATTTCACATCGGCATGCACAAGACGGAACAGCAGGTCGTTCGCTTCTTCGAGCTTGATGGAAAGCGGGACGTTGGTCGCGCCGGCATAGAACATGGCCAGTTCGCCGATGATCCAAGCATTACGGCCTTCCGAAAGGAGCGCCATATTGTCGCCCTTCTTCACTCCGAGAGCTATCAGTCCGGCACCGGCAGCGTAGACTTGTTGCTGAACTTCTTTATAAGTGGTCGGTTCGAAGGCATCCCTGGTTTTTTCCCACAGGAAGGGATTGTCGGGATATTGTTTTACCGAATTTTCGAAAAGGTCTATAATTGTCTTCTTCATATTATTTATTTTTGTATTTGTACTTTCCCGATTTCATCCAGGTAATTACAAGCCACCTCTACCGTTGGTACATTCTTGATCACGATACTGCGTTTTCCGTTCTGTTCGCGAAGCGTGCATTCGCGTGGATGCTTTTGGATGAAGCCGAGCAGCTTGTCGAAGGCCTCGCTTTCGTAGTAAGGACTTTCGGGATTAGTGACGAGAAAAATGCTCATCTGTCCTTTTTTCAGAATGACTTTTTCCATACCTAATGTCTTTGCCATACGGCGAAGGCGAACGACACGGATCAGTTCTTTCCCTTCTTTCGGCACTTTTCCGAAACGGTCTTTCAGACGCTCGGTAAAAGCAAGTATATCACGCTCTTCCTCCATCTTGTCCAGTTCACGATAGAGGGAGACACGTTCGGAGTCATTCGGGATGTAGGTCGGAGGGAACATCAGTTCCAAATCGCTTTCGATATAGGTTTCACGGACATATTCGCTACCGGTGTCGGGGCGATTTTCGGTAGCGTTGGAATACAGGTCGGCAAATTCTTCCGCTTTCAGTTCGTCAACGGCTTCTTCCAGGATTTTCTGGTACGTTTCGTAGCCCAAGTCGGCGATGAAACCGCTTTGTTCGGCACCTAACATATTACCGGCACCCCGGATGTCAAGGTCCTGCATGGCGATATGGATGCCGCTTCCCAACTCTGAAAAATTCTCGATCGCCTGCAAACGACGGCGTGCTTCCTGCGTAAGACTTGACAAGGGTGGAGAGAGGAGATAACAGAAGGCTTTCCGGTTACTTCGCCCGACACGACCGCGTAGTTGATGCAGATCGGACAATCCGAACTGTTGTGCATTATTGATGATGATCGTATTTGCATTCGGTACGTCGATGCCACTCTCCACAATGCTCGTGGCGATCAGTACATCGTATTCGTAATTGACGAAATCCAGAATGATCTTTTCCAGCTTCTCCGGTTCCATCTGCCCGTGACCGACAGCGATACGGGCATCCGGCACTTCACGTTTGACAAGTGCTTCCATTTCATAAATATTTTGGATGCGATTGTTGATGAAAAAAACCTGTCCGTTACGGCTCATCTCGAAATTGATGGCTTCTCGGATGATGTCCGGGTTAAAACGTTCTACCTCTGTTTGAACCGGATAGCGGTTGGGTGGGGGAGTCGTGATGCTCGACAAGTCACGGGCTCCCATCAACGAGAATTGCAGGGTACGAGGAATCGGAGTGGCGGTCATGGTGAGCGTGTCGACGTTGGCTTTCAGCTGGCGTAGCTTCTCTTTGACGGATACGCCGAATTTCTGTTCCTCGTCGATAATCAGCAGACCGAGATCTTTGAATGTGACATCTTTTCCGACGATTCGATGGGTGCCGATGATAATGTTGATATTTCCTTCTTTCAAGTCTTTCAAAGTTTCCCTTATCTCTTTCGCCGTACGTGCCCGGCTGATATATTCGATTCGGCAGGGAAAATCTTTCAACCGTTCGGAAAATGTTTGATAGTGCTGGAATGCTAATACTGTAGTCGGGACCAGCACGGCAACTTGCTTGTTGTCCGAAACGGCTTTGAAAGCGGCACGAATGGCTACCTCCGTTTTCCCGAAGCCTACATCTCCGCAAATCAGTCGGTCCATCGGACGGTCGTTCTCCATATCGGCTTTGACATCGACTGTTGCTTTCATCTGGTCAGGGGTATCTTCGTAGATAAAGCTGGCTTCCAGTTCGTGCTGCATGAAACTGTCTGGACTGTAAGCGAAACCTTTTTCCTGTTTTCGTTTGGAGTAGAGGAGAATCAAATCGCGGGCGATATCTTTTACTTTTGACTTGGTGCGTTCTTTCATCTTCTCCCAGGCTCCTGTTCCGAGTTTACTCAGCTTGGGCGGTTCCCCACTGTCCTTGCCTTTATACTTGGATAGCTTATGGAGAGAGTGAATGCTGACGAATATAATGTCGTTGTTCTGGTAGATCAGTCTGATGGCTTCCTGCATTTTTCCGTTTACTTCCGTACGGACTAGCCCGCCGAATTGTCCGATACCATGATCGATATGTACGATATAATCGCCGGTCGTGAATTGGTTCAACTCCTTCAACGACAGAGAGAGTTTTCCACTTCTTGCTTTATCGCTTTTCAAGTTGAATTTATGAAAGCGGTCGAACAACTGGTGATCCGTGAAAAGGCAGACACGCAAGGTCTCGTCGGCAAAACCTTCATGGATGGTCTTGTTGACGGAGGTAAAAGGTATGTCGTCTCCCCGATCCTCAAAAATGGCCCTGATACGGGTTGCTTGCTTTTCTACATCGCTCAGTATATATAATGTATAGCCGTCTTCTAAATATTTATGGAAAGACTCGCTTACCAAATCGAAATTTTTATGATAGATCGGTTGTGCTTCCATTGAGAAAGTCAGGGTGGCATCGGCTACTCCTGTAGGCCGCGTACCAAAATGGAGCCGGCAGAAACCAAGTGCCGCATGTAGAAAATCCTCTCCGGTAATTAATTTGGCCCGCAGTTGCTCGATGTTGGCAAACGATTCTTCGTCCCCGGTGATTGGTTCTTCATTCCAGATACTGCCGATACGTTCTTTTACCCATGCCATGTCTTTGCTAGCGAGCAGTGTCTCGGATGGCAATGAATCTAGTAAGGATGAGTTGGTCCGGTTTCCTTTTGTCATTTCGGGCACGATATAGATGCTGTCCAGTTTTTCTTTGGATAGCTGTGTTTCCACATCGAACGAACGGATCGTCTCTACTTCGTTTCCAAAGAAGTCGATACGATAGGGAAATTCATACGAGAACGAGAACACATCTAAGATACTGCCGCGCATCGCATACTGCCCTGGCTCATAAACATAATCTACCTGCTCGAAGCCGTATTCGTCCAGTACGTCAGAAACAAACATATTGTCCAACCTTTCGCTGACACTGATCTTCAGCGTGTTTTCTTTCAAGATCTCCCGTGAAATTACTTTCTCCGCCAATGCTTCCGGATAGGTGACAATGATGAAGGGAGCAGTCGGATCCTGCAGCGTGCTGAGAACTTCTGTCCGCAGGATTTCGTTGGCTGGATCCACATGTCCGTACTTGATAGCACGTCGGTAAGCGGAAGGAAAGAAATAGATTCCGTCACCTCCTGTGAGTTGCACCAGATCGTGATAAAAGTAGCCGGCATCCTCTAGGTCATTCAACACACACACATAACTTCCTCTTCTTTTTGAAAAAAGAGAAGCTATTATCATTGCGGCCCCTGAACCGTTCAGTCCTTTCAGAAATATATTGCGGGACGTTTTGTTTTTTAACAGGGTATTTAATGCCGCCACTTGCGGATGGGCGGCATATTGTTTTAGTAAATCTTGTACCTCCAACGGATGAATTGAAAATTGATAATTATATATGCGCAAAATTACGGAAAATGTTACAATAATCTTCCTAAAACCAATGAAAATATCTACCTTCGCGCTTGGGTTGTCAATTGAAATGAGCAGGATCTTCTCATTTTCAATTCTCAATTCTCATTTTTCAATTAAACAGTGGATTATGTCAGACAGTATTGTTAACTGAAGCATATTCTTTGTAATGCTAATCTCCCATAACTGATTATTAAAAAGGTTATTGTGGCTGTTTGAGATATAATGACTTAGGACTATTTGACCAGTTTTTACCTCCTTACATTGCTGGTTTAACATGGAAGTCTTGCCAGAATAAAAGGCTCCGTTTACAAATAGTTTACAGTGATGGCTTATTTCAAAGTTTGTGTCAGAGGGAAAAGAAAAGATAATACATATCCTATTTATATCAGGGTAACTCACCTTCGTCAAGTAGGATATATCAAGACAAATAAGGTATGCAAAGCTAAGTTTGTCCGGAATGGTGATATAACAGACCCTTATATCATTAAAGATGTGTATGTCCAAATAGAAACTTATTTGGATCGTTTGAATCGTATCAATACGGAAGGATGGAATTTGGAGAGGGTTATGAATTTTCTTAAGAATGACCGGGACTCTATTTCGTTTTCTGACTTTGGCCGAGAGTTTATCTTGAAAATGGAGAATGAAGGCCGGGGAAGAAGTGCGAAAAACTATCTGTTAGCTCTTAAGAGCATGGAGAGTTACTTAGGTAACCGAAATATATCTTTTTCCGATATAACGTCCTTTTTTCTGAAGGATTGGATTTCTTCTATGAAAAACAGCAGACAGAAAAAGAATGCCTATCCGAATTGCGTGAAAACCATGTTTAGGGCCGGATGTGATAAATATAATGACTACGATACCGGTGAGATGCGCATCAGGCATGATCCGTTTCGTGTGGTAAAGATACCTCCTAAGAATATTGCAGACAAGAAGGCGCTGCCGGTAGATGTTCTCAGGCGTTTTTTTGATGTTGATATTACCTCTTTGAAACCAAGTAAGCGAGGTATGCCACCAAGAGCATATATAGCCAAAGATGTATCATTGTTGGTGTTTTGCTTGGTCGGAATAAATACAGTGGATCTTTACAATTTGGGCAAAGATTGTTATAAGGATGGAAAACTCTGCTATAATAGAATGAAGACAAAGGGGCGGAGAGCTGATGAGGCCTATATTGAGATAGAGGTTCCGGATTTAGTAAAACCTTTGTTTCTTAAATATCAAGGAAGAGGGGACTGGCTGTTTAATTTCAATGAAATATATGCTTCGGATAAAACTTTTAATGATTGCGTGAATAGAGGAATAAAGGATATTGTGAGATTGGGTGGTTTACCTCCTGTTTCTACATATTCATTCCGGCATTCTTGGGCTACAATAGCTCAGGTTGTTTTTGAAGCTGGGTTAGATGTTGTTGGGTTATGTCTAAATCATGCGTCTCCGCTCCGGGTTACGGCTGGTTATGTAAAAACAGACTTTAGTATCATTGATCGTTTAAATATTAAGATACTGAGGTATGTCTTTGAAGAAAAAATAAAAAAAGGCGGAAATAATTTGTAGATTAAGAAAAAGCCTCTATATTTGCGGTTGAAATAGCGAGTTGGATTTTGAACGAAAGTTTGAGGTCCAACTTTTTTTGTTTATATATATTGTCTTAAACTTTCTTGTAAATATCCGATAAATAACCACTTACCTGGTGCCTTCCATAAAATTAGGCACAATGACAATATCTGTTTCAAAAAATATGTTGCTTGCGAAATTGCAGCAACTTTCTCGAATAATTCCGTCGAAATCTACGACTCCGATAGTATGCAACTACCTGTTCGAAATAAAAGATGGACGGTTGTTTATTACGACTGCCAATGACGAAGGCAGGATTACGGCCAGTTTGGAATGTATGGCAGAGGAAGATCTTTCAATCTGTGTTCCTGCCTCCATTCTTGATGGGCTGAAAACATTGCCGGAGCAGCCTCTTGATATTTATATCAATCCGGACAATAAATCGATTCTTATTAAATATTATGGAGGTAAATTCGAGGTCGTCGGATATGATTCGAAGCCTTTCCCGCAAAAGAAAAAGACAGAGATTCTTGACGAAATCCGGACTACGGCGGAAGAATTCAATAACGGTATCTCCAAAGTGATCAATTTTGCAGCTGCAGACGAACTGCGCCCTATTATGAACTCCGTATCTATTGAAACGGCTCCGGGAGAAATCATCTTTGTTTCTTCTAATGGACATGGGCTTGGTTTGTTTAAGAGAAAAAAACAATGTTGCACAGAGACCTGTTCGGTAATCATCAGCCGACAGATCGCATCTGTTTTGAAAGGGTTGATTCCGTTATCTGAAGAAGAACTAACAATTAAAGTAGGAAGCGATTGGTCGGAAATCTCTTTCGAGGATTACGAAATTTCTTTTCGTAATGTGGAAGGTCGTTATCCCAATTGGCGGGCTGTTGTTCCGAAATCCAACAATCTTGAACTGAAAACGGATACCAAATTACTATTGGGAGCCATAAAGCGCACTTCTGTATTTTCAAGTAAAGTATCATGCCTTATAAAGTTGAGTGCCCGTTATGATAAGCTTGTTGTATCGGCCCAGGACTTGGATTATTCCACTTCTGCGGAAGAAACCATTCCGGTAGAATTTGGAGAAAGGGAGTTTATTATCGGTGTGAAAGCGACTTTGATACAAGATATGATTTCTTGTATTGACGGTGATCGTTCGATACTTTCTTTCGGCACTCCCAGTACCGCTATTCTCATTGCCCCAGAGAAGCAAGCCGAGGGCGAAGAACTTACCTATTTATTAATGCCTATGACAATCCAGTAAGTTATGAAAGAGTTCAAAGATACAATACAGAAATATTTGGAGCAACGAGTTGCAGAAGATCCCTTGTTTGCTCCCAAGTTTGAAAATCCTAAAAAGAATATAGATGAATGCTGTCGTTACATTTTAGGAGAAGCCCGTAAACGGGGAACTTCTGTCGTAATGAGTGATGCAGAAGTCTTTGGGATGGCCGTACATTATTATGACGAAGAGAATATCAAGATAGAAAAAGCTTCTGCCGGTTGCTCTATTTCTTCCAATCAAAAGGTAGAGTTGACGGAGGAGGACAAGAATGCGGCCCGTGAAGCGGCTATCAAACGGTTGGCCGAAGAGCAATACCGATTGCTCAAAAAGAAGCCTGCAAAGAAAAAAGCAGATGCAAATGTCCAACAAATGAGTCTGTTTTAATATGAAGCCGAGAACGAAATTGGAAAAACGGGTGACGGAGTTAAGTGGAAAGCTGCCTGCCATCACGAAGGAACAGGAAGACTGGGCCAAAGAGCATCTGTTTGACCATTTTGCCTACAAATGTAAGGATGAGCTATGGTGTTCCGAATGTGGTAAGATGTGGGTCAATACGAGTAAAGATAAATTGGGTGACAAAATCGAATGCCCTTATTGCCATCATCAATTGGACGTAAAGGTTAGCCGGAAGCAGAAGATCCGTGAAGAGGCGTATATGTCCATCCTGCAAGTGAAAGGCGGGTTCCAGGTGATCCGGCATATACTATGCTGGAAAAATGTTCGGAAGGAAACTTCTCCGGTGTATTATGATTTTACAGAAGTGGTTCAAGAGTGGATTCGTGAAGACGGAAAACGTACGATCATAGCCCGACCGATTAATATGGGAGGTAACGGATTTGCGTATAGTTCACCTCTCAGCATCAAAGGAGAATATGGAAGTAATCCATATAACTATTACGGTGATTTGTATGCGATATATGGAGAGCTTTATCCAAGGAAAGAGCTGCTGCCGGAATTGAAAAAACGGGGACTGAATCGATGGTTCCCGGATGTAACCCCGTCAAAATTGATACGTGACTTGTTGAAAGGCGGAAATGATGTGGAACTGTGTCTCAAGACCGGGCAAATATCCATGTTGAAGCACATGTATAAAAACGGCTTCTGTCAACTTCGCTATAAACCGTCGTTCAACATCTGCAACCGCAACCATTACATCATTAAGGACGCTTCTATGTGGGAAGATTATATGTCTTTACTATCTTATTTCGGCAAGGACTTGCGTAACGCGCATTATGTCTGTCCCAAGAACCTGAAAGTTGCACATGATAGGCTCTTGAAAAAGAAAACGGCAATAGAAGCCAAGTTGAGACAGGAAAGGAACCGTATAGCAGCTATCCGTAGGCGTGAAAAGCTCATGAAGGATATAGCCGGCTTCTACGAACGGATGAAAAAGTTCTTTGGGATGAAAATCACGGATGGCAACATAGTCATTTGCCCGTTGGAGAGTATAACCCAGTTTTATCAGGAAGGAAAGGCGATGCACCATTGTGTGTATAGTAATGGGTATTATAAACGGTCGGATTGTTTGATCCTGTCTGCCAAAGATACCGATGGAAAGCGTATCGAGACGATAGAGGTAAACTTGAAGACACTGGATATCGTCCAGTCCCGATCCGTCTGCAATGGCGTAAGCGAGTATCACGACCAGATAGTAAAGCTGGTGAAGAAGAATATGAACCTGATTCGTCAGAAATTGATAGCGTAAATTTACAAGGATGACTTACATTGAACTTATAAATAATTTTTGGGAATTGGATGAAGACTGGCAATTTACCTGCTGTGAAACGAGGCTTTATTTTTATTTGTTGAAAACAGCGAATCGTTTAGGCTGGGTGGATAGCTGGACGCGTAGCGATGCAAAGGTGTCGTCTGACGTGGGAGTGTCAGTCAATTCGATGAAAACAGCCCGTAATAGATTAGTTCAAGCAGGTCTGATAGAATTTAAATCGGGAGGAAATGGACAGCGGGATAAAACGAGGTATATCGTTAGGTGTCAAAATTTGATACCTAAACTACAACCTAAACATGAACCTAACCTTATACCTAATCATGAACCTAAACCGCAACCATATATTAATAAGACTAAGATAAAGACTAAGAATATTAATATACCCCCCACACCCCCCAAGGGGGTTGACAAAGCAAAAGAAAAAGAGCTTTTGGAAAAGGAGGAGGCCTTGCGTGTTTTGGAAGAAGAGTTGAAGAAACGGGAGGCGGAACTGGGTGCACAATCGGACAATCCACCATCCAAACCGAAAAAGCGTCCTAATCCGTTGAACTCAGAAGCAAGGAAACTTTTCGAGGAACGCTATCAGGTTCTTTTCTCATCCAGCTATTACTGGAGTGCGAAAGATGCAGGAAATATGTCTTCTTTGCTCAAGAAGTTGAAATTTCAACGGGAGAAGAAGAATTTGCCTATTGACGACCAAGGCGTGTTGAATGCTTTGAAGTACTTATTGGATTCAATCACTGATGGATGGATATTGGAAAACTTCAGTGTGACGAATATTAATTCGAAGTTTAATGAAATTGTCTCACAGATAATGGCAAAGAAACAAGAACATGGAAATACTAAACATACAGACGGAGCGAAAGCCCGTGAACAACAGACCGATAGAGAAATCATGGAATATGCCCGTAGTGCCTTCAGAAAAGACGTATTCGGTGATTCGTAGATACGGGGATGGGGAAAGCTTTGCGAAGACATTCAACCCGTCTTTACAGACGATATGTGCCCAAAACATAGAACGGTCCTTTTTGGGCGATGCTCCATCACTGGCATTGCTGTCGCAAACTTATCCAAATGAGCAGGTAAACACTTGGATTATTGCCCATTTGATGGATTTATACAAATTCGCAGGGGTTAAGGAGAAGCCTTCGTTCCAGCAAGTTTTGGAGCTTGCTGTGATGATACGGGTTGAATATTATTATTTCAAGGCTTCTGAATTGCTGTTGTTTTTCTTCAAGTTCAAATCCGGGGAATATGGCACGTTCTATGGTGTTGTCGATCCGATGGTGATTATGGCAGCCCTGATTGAATTCAAGGCCTACCGCCGGCAGCAACTGGAAATATACGACCGTGAGATACAGCGTAAGAAACGGGAGGAGCAATGGGCGGAATGGGAGAGGAAGGCTGTACCCTGTCCGGCGCATTTAAAATTGGTGAAAGCGTTTGTGGAGGAAGTACAAAATGAAGAATGAATATAATCCTTGAATAAAAAATCATTAAAAGTTACAATTATGACAAATTTAGCATTAAACACGAGAGAAATCGCAAAAGTAAACAATGTGGCTATCATGGCCGGTAATGATCCTAAGAAGTTGGTTCCCATCAAACCAATTTGTGAGGCATTGGGGATTGATTATGCAAGACAATTCCAAAAACTGAAAGATGATGAAGATCTCGGTCCAACTATTGGCCTGACGCCAACAGTTGCAGCAGATGGAAAAATAAGAGAAATGGTATGCTTACCTATGGAATTCATATTTGGTTGGTTATTTACCATCAATCCAAAAAATGTAAAACCGGAAGCGCAAGAGGCTGTCCGAACGTATCGGATGCAATGTTATCATGTCCTATACGAATACTTCGCTTCCTACGCCAGTTTCGTCAACCAAAAACAAAAACGGCAAGCGGAAGACTGGGTACGTATCCAAATTCTGAAAAGGGAATTTCATGAAGCGAAGAACAAGCTGGCCAAGGCAACGAAGCAAATGAATATGACAGTAGATTACTCATTTGAGTAATGGAAGGCCAACGGGAAACAGCTTATTCTCGATTTTGACGATTGAATTCAGAGAATTCGATAGGGAATTGGATTTGCTCTCAAAGAGGTGTCACTTTAAGTTATTTCGTGTGTAAGTACGTAGAGAAGATAACGGAAGTTTCACCTCTATTGTTTCAGAAGTAATTTTGAAATAAAAGAAGTTTGATGGATTTTTGTTTTTCTAATAGTTACGTGGATAGGTTGTGCAATAAATAAACTATCTTTGTAGATATTTAAAAATAAGCATTTTATGATAGCGACTCTGAAGGATAGATTGTCAACTATGGTTTTTGCTTTCCGGGATAAAGAAACTAACAGATTTTTATTCCGAATAACTAATATTGGAACTCATGAAAAGCCAGACTTCAAATTTGTTTTTACACCTAAACAAAGTGGTATCTTAATTGATACCTCAGAGAAAAAAAGGAAAGATGGGTGTATCGATATGTATAACTGTATTCAATGGACTTATATGGAATATTCTTATCACCCAGATGGCTCCTTTTTATGTAAACTACCTGAATTTCCAATTAAAAAATATTTATATGATAACCCGGAAGGTGTGGGTGAAAGACGTTGTCCCTTGAAAGAGATTAAAGATGTTGAGTTTATAGCAGCAGTTGAGATTGATAATTATTCTTTATGTAAGAAATTCTTGCCTGCACCACAAGAAGTACATATGACATGTCAAAATAATAGTGTGTTTAATGGGGATACCTTCAATCTTTTAATTTATATTAAACATAGAGATTTTGATATAAACACTTTTCAGCATCCATTGGCAATATCCTATGTGTGTAGAGGTATCTCCGAAACACTTGATATTGGAATCTACATACAGAAAGTAGAAAGAAAATCTTATAAACATTATAATGAGAAATTAGGATGGGTATATCAAAATAACATGAATAGAATTACTCCTATTCGATCATGTAGTAAAGAATTGGTTTTAAGTTCTTTAAGGGGATTTGTTTTTCCGTAAAGGTTTAGTTTTAAGCTCTATAATAAGGACGTCTTGAAAACATCATGGTTCATGTCCTAAAAAATTATAGATATAATTTCGACTTATAACTGCAAATTCATATATATATGTATTTAAGTTACTTATTTCTTTTTGTTTGTTACTTAAATAATCATTTAGGCAATTCTTTCTTTCTTCATGAAAAGATTGTAACTCTATTTTATTATTGTTTTTTTGAATTTTATCATTGATATTCATAATTTTGAATAGCAAATCATTTCTTTGTTGTGCAATATCCAACCCTTTTTTTATTATTTCATTCGATTCAACATGTAATGCATTGTCTTCAATATATATTTTGAAGACAATTTCTTTACTTAGTAATTCATGATATTGTTTATCCAACTCTTTGATACTATCAGCTATAGAATCATTATTTGATAAATCAATTTGAGCGAAATAGATGGATGAGTTTATCCATTTATTTAGTGATATGTTAAAGTCAATGATAATATCTTTCTTTTCTAATTCTAGATTTACATGAAGGTTTGTCGACAATGCTAAATTCGCTTTAAGTTGCTCTGTTTTATTGATAAATTTGTTTTCTACAGATTTAATAGTATCAGTAACTTGTGCTATTTTTTCAATTTGTGCGTTTAGTTTTCCAATTTCTGATTCATACGATTTTGTTTTGGCAATATGTTTCCAAAATAAAAATTGCGTTAGCCCAGAAGCACATGTGCATATGGCAATGATTAGACCCGTATCTATCCAGTTCATGTTTTTTATTCTTTTAGTTATCTGTTCTTTATAATCCTTCTAGAGTTTTTAACTTCTCTTGTTTTTGTATATCATCCTGCTTTTGTTTTTTCTGTTCCAATAGAGATTTGATGGTTTGAAATATCTTTTGATTTTCTATTCCGAAAGAAATATATCGGTTTGCTTTCCCTCGCGAATCATGTTTTACTTGGTCATTGTAATAACATATTATGTCAGGATTTCCAGTGTCCCATTTTAGATTAAAAGACTGGTCTTCTTTAATAATTGTATTACCTAGTCCATTGACATATTCTTTTGGAGTTCTTTCATGTGTTATTTGGGGTTCTCCGTATTTGATAGTTAATGCCTCTTTGATATTTGTAGGCATAATCGTATACATGGCATAAAGAGAATCATTATAAAAACTAAGATATAACTCTGTCAAAGAGTAACCTTTTGCGGGTATATATTCATTAAGGACAAAAGTTTTTGTCAGATTATCATTGAAATCTTTTTCATTTTTTGCATCAGGAAATGATTGTTGAAAGTCACTAATTGTCATCCCCAGCCTAATTACACCCAATCCGTCTATAGTTTGTGATTCTGCGTAAAATGTACATAATAAGCATATTAGTACTGATAAAATTCTTTTCATGGTTTGTTTTTTATGTGTTTAATATTGAGCAAAAGTAGATATTTTAATGTTGATGGCAAAAAAAATGCAATTCCTTTTGCTGTTTAACAAAAAAGCCCCATCTTTGCGCTGTCCTAACATATCAACCAAGGTGGAAGCGTCCGCCGAACATATTTTATGTCGGCATTTTTTGTGCCCATACATAAACGTATTATAGTATAACGGTTTCGTACCCCCTTGATACGGCTTAATGGTCGTAACTGCCTTGGTTGGTGTAGGACAAAGGGACAGGCGAAACCGTTTTTTTGTCTATCCTCTTATAACAAACAATGTTAGTTATGTCCAAACAACCAAGCATTTGTTTGTCGGGGAATAATAGTACCCAACAACCAACGGCCCAACCCTCCGAAATGGGTAAGTACTCCACTCCAGAACTGCAAGCCGCATTTGATGCCGGCCGTGCCCTCGGAAGAACTGAAGGTATGCTCTCCTACCAACGCCACATCATGAATCAGCTCTTTGCTGAGAACCAAAAACTCAATCGGAAACTTCAGGAACAGAAAGGAGGCCGGTCATGAGAGAACAATATGTAAGAATACTGGTCCCCAATTACAATCCAGATCCTCTTAGTGAGAAGCAATTCTTCCAAATGCAGAGCTTTGCCAAAGACGTGCAAACCTATTTGCCTTATCAAAGCACCACTTTGCTCGATTTTATGTCTATCGCTTACAACTATTGTTTGAAGACTCGGCAAAATTCGTTGGATAATATGACCTGTTATCGTGACGATCTTAGACACAAGGTTATGTTATTCCTGACGAAGTATTATCCAAACGGGTTCAAGAAAAACAAGAAAGAGTTGCCGGATACCTGTTACAAAGAACTTTTGAAATATCGCAAACCTCGCTTCAAACGTGATTTCCTTGGTGAGTATGAACCAATAGAACGCATTTGGTTTATCCTCACGTTACGTGCCTGCCACAGCTTTTTATTGTCCGGACATCTAATGGGCGACATAGATCAATTTGCCTACAAGCTTGAGAAAATAGCTTTAATGATGAAGGGAGAAATATAAGGGGAAAATATTTTCCGACTTATATATTATTTCAGAACGTTCTAATCCGGAGCTCGTGGCTGTTCTCCAGAGGAAGATATTAATAAAGGGCATTGATTGGGATTACAAACAGCCACAATAGGTAATTCCGGTCTTTGCTCTTTTACTTTTTCAGCAAAGAGTTAATGAATAAGGTGCAACAATCAACCGAACAACGCGATCGCACGAAACTTTTCTGATCCCTACGAGGCATTTTATTTCTATCTGAATGAGATGTCGATGCAGGATATACGACGATTAAAGAAAGGTTTGTTTGGCTTCAATGCCAAACAAATTATTGAAAAAGAAATATTTCAAACTAAATAGAAGTAAATATGAAAAGTTATCAATATGAAGAAATTGTCTTTTGGCTATCATTCATAGCCTACCTGATTAGCCACATAGCCAGTTTCGATATTTGGGTACAAAATCTATTGCTTATCAATGCTCTTATAAATATGTGCTGTGCTATTTATTATGCTTATAAGCATAGAAAAGACGATGACTAAAAAATATGAATATAGATACTGAATTTAACGTAGGAGATAGCGTATGCTATCTGAGCGGGGATAATATTATCCATACAACTATAAGCAAAATAATCATCGAAATATCCTATGCTGATGATAGTTTCCTTATGGTTTATAAGCTGTCAGATGGACTTAGTGTGCCCAGAAACAATTATCCCACATGGGATAAAAGACTTTTCAAAGACAAAGAGAGTTTGATAAAATATTTATCTGAATCATAACTACTAAAGAATATGAATATGGAACCATTGATAAGATTGGTGGGATTAAAGGGGTGCAGTGGTGATACTTATGCTTATTTTTCCCGTGATAAAGAAAATGTGAAAAAAGCGTTGGAATTGGGGATAGCCTGTACCGGAGCGGACGATAACGGAGCCTATAACATATATTTTAATGACTCTGAGGAACTTTGTTGTGAGTATATGAGATATTGTGTTACCAAAGAGTTTAAAAAAGCCGCTTCTATTGAAGAGGCTGTTGGATGGATGGATCAACTAATGAACTAAAAATTAAAAAATAACGAACATGGAAAAGATAGAATTAATAAATCTGACGTTGGACGAAATCAGGAAAGCGTGTACGACTGTCAATAATGTTTGCATTGACACAAAACGAACACTCTGCAAAAGTGACGATTGCGAATGTCTTACAAAGCTTGTTAATAATTGTGATGAAGTATTGGAGAGTGTTAGAGTCAAGCTTCGCGAAGTGTTTGAAGAAGTTGCAAACTATCAGGATGCAACCGATATGGTTTGTCCGGTAGATGCAGCGTTGTCTGAGATTGCGTTTGATTTGATATATGAACGTAAGGATGAATATGATTTTGGGGATGATAAGTGAAAAAAATCATCATACAGATAAGGACGCTTACTGTATGATGATTATAGATCAACGTTCTTTGTAATTAAAAGACACATTACTAAATTGGTTACTATTTAATTGCGTTCGCAGTGCATCTCTGATTAATCTATCAACAGTAGAGTACTCAGTATTAAGTGAACAGGGGATAGTCATTGGAATACAATGATTTTCTCCTTTAAAACTAAAAGAAACCATGTAAGTTGTCATAATATTCATATTTAAGTTATGTGCAATATTGCTTGGTAAATATCTGTAATTAATAATTAATAGCCAAATTATTTTTCTTTTATAAGTATTGAGTCCCAATAGTTCAACTCACATCTTTATATCTTATATGAAACTAAGATATGAAAACGCAAAAATGTATAGCCTGTGG